>Ga0209463_1000408_pt1 | contig 35885 bp, 31 predicted proteins | sample AgamicMgSfrz_FD_187169 | JGI IMG/M metagenome (GOLD analysis project Ga0209463, IMG submission 187169) | Agave microbial communities from Guanajuato, Mexico - Mg.Sf.rz (SPAdes) (version 2) | ecosystem: Host-associated > Plants > Phyllosphere > Phylloplane/Leaf | place: Guanajuato, Mexico...
AGTACCCCGCCTCGATGGTCATATACGAGCTTCCCGCCTGTGTAACCGATTAAGAGCGGCAGCAAGTAGTTGATCATTGGACCAACAAGTGTATTTAATTGTTCATTTGGAAAATAACCACTTGGAATGAATAATGCGGTGATGAGTCCCCAAGCGATAAACGCTCCAATATTCGGCATGATCATACCGCTTAAATAGCTTCCAAAGCGCTGTACTTTTACTCGAAATCCGCTTTTTTCCTGCATCTATGAAAACTCCTTTCTTCTCTCCCTTTATTTAGGGCTTTATAGGTCAAAAGATATAAGAACAAGATTCAGTGAAGCCCTTATGCCTATCGTAAAACGCTTTCACTTTCTCTTCAATTGAAACTAAATGTCACTTTGTCACATAGTGTGTGACAAAATTGAAAAATGATGTGAAAATACCTTCAGATCCCAATACAAAAGGGGCGAAAAGGTTGATCTGCCGTTGTTTTGAAACAAAATTCATGGGAATTTCACAACTTTCAAATGGTCTCTTCTTGTTTCCTCTTCTTAAATCGAATAGGCTTATAATTGATCAAACCTATTCAATTAAGAAATGTCTGCGCAGACATGACACAGAAAAAGTGAACCATCTTGCTGTTTGTTTCGTTTACCTTTTAAAGAGGGCGGTACAATAGGAAGAGCGGTTTTTTCTGTGACTCACAGTTTACTGCCGCTTTCTTTCTGATACATGAGACATTTTCATAGGTAGAAAGGCGGTTATTCATCTTGTTTAAAAATAGTAAGTGGCTTCTGCTTCTTATGGTCATGTTCGCTTTTTCCATTCCAAAGGAAGCATTTGCTCACGCATACGTCGTGAGCTCGAACCCAGCGGCAAATGAAGAGCTGGATCAGCAGCCTCCTTCAGTCTCGATCACATTTAGTGAAGGAATTGAGAGCGGATTTCATGCCATTAAGGTGCTAAATGCAAAAGGTGATCGTGTGGATAAAGGAGATACGGTCATTAAAGATCAAAAGATCATGGAAGCGGCTTTAAAAAAGAATTTACCAAAAGGAATTTACACCATTCAGTGGAATGCGGTATCAGCGGACGGACACTCTGTCTCTGGCATGATTCCGTTTAGTATTGGAAAAGCGGCTGGCGGTTTTGACCAATTAGAGCAAGGTCAAACGGATGAATCCATTGATGTGGCCTCAACTATTGATAAAGCCTTTCTTTATACGTCATTCAGCTTATTCCTTGGGACCATTTTGTTTGGACTGCTTTGGTTTAAGACTGCGATTTCATCTGTATTGGCGAAACGAATAAAGCGGCTTTTGACATTGTCATTGATCATGATGGGCGGAGCACTTGTGTTCCAGCTGCCGATTCAGACAAAATCAGCGGCAGACGTGTCCTTTTGGGGGGCATTTCAGCCTTCGCTTTTACAAGAAACGATTGCGTCCACTTCTGGCGGTAGTCTGTGGATGATGCTTATGGCGTCATTTGTTCTTCTCACCATCTGGACGATTGTGGCGGTGAGAAAAGGGGATTTCTCTTCTTTTCGAGTTTGGCTGTTTCCACTGCTTCTCTTCATAGTGCTTCTTTGGCTGAAGGCACAAATCGGACATCCAGCCGCAACAGACAATAAAATACTCACAACATCACTTGATTTCATCCATCTTGTCTCTGCTTCGATTTGGGTCGGTGGTTTAACAGCCATTGTCCTTCTATTAATGAAGAAACTGCCAAATGAAGATCAGCCGCTCATTCGGAGTACGCTAGCAGCATTTCATCCTTGGGCACTGCTCTCTGTTGGACTTATTGTGTTTTCAGGATTTGTGAATGCGATCTTTATTTTGCAATCGTTTGACGCTCTTTTCCAATCAGCATACGGACGCACCTTTTTAATCAAGCTTGGTTTATTTATCATCATGGGCCTTCTTGGGCTGATGCATTACTTGATGCTGAGATGGGAAAAGAAGCAGAAACGCAGCATTTCCTTACGAGCTGAATGGATGATCGGGATCGCCATTTTGTTATTAACGGCTGTCTTTACCAATATTCCGAGCCCTCCTCCGCCTGCACCTGAGCCCTTCTTTGGCGCAAATCAGGTCGAGCATCGTGACATTGTGTCCTTGAGCATTACCCCGAATGCCCCGGGGAAAAACTCGTTCGAAGTGGCATTTACAAAGAAGAATGGAGAAACGATCACTGATATTCAATCTGTAACAGCAAAGATCCATAAGGTTGCTTTATTCGGAGATGAGACACCAAGTGAATTTCAGCTGAAACGATTAAAAAATGGTCATTTCTCTGCTGAAAATCTCTTATTAAATGAAAAAGGCACATGGAAAATTGAAATCCATGCGTTAACTGGTTCTTTTGACAACATCAATACGACATTCATTAGAAGAAACTAAAAGGAGTTCATATCAAATGAAAAAATACGTTAAAGCTTTATTACCAATGCTTCTCGCTTCATTTTTACTGGCGATTCCTATGAGTGCACACGTGACCGTCAAACCTGATACATCTGCGACAAACGCTTGGGAAACTTATACGTTAAAAGTACCTTCTGAAAGCGATAGTCCGACTACAAAGGTTGTCATCACCATGCCTAAAGGCGTAGAATTCCAGCAATACGAGCCAGTACCTGGCTGGAAAACAACAACTGAAGAGAAAGACGGTAAAGTAACAAGAGTCACTTGGGAAGCAACAGGCGATGGTGTCCTTGCTGGGCAGTTCCAGCAGTTCGTGTTTGTAGCAAAAAACCCTGAAAAAGCAGGCGAAGCCGCATGGGATGCGTATCAATATTACAAAGATGGAACAGTTGTTGAATGGACTGGCGATAAAGACGCAGATAAGCCTCATTCGATCACAAACATTGTTGCATCTAATACCGTAACGGATTCACATGGTCAAGAAAAACCTAAAGAAGAAAAGGCATCTGAAACAGCCTCTGCTTCTTCCTCACCACTTGTCGTTGGTCTGTCCATTGCTGCTCTAGTCGTGGCACTGATTGCACTTGGACTTGCTTTTAGAAAGAAATAAAGACTGTATGAGCGATCGTTTTATCAGAAACGATCGCTTTTTCTTCGTTTACAATGTACAAATCACACTGTTTCCTTTTATGAAAAATCAATTTTTTCCATTTTCCCAACTTGTTATTACCAATATAGGATTGAATAGGATAAAGCCGCATGCCATAATGAGACAGATGACCACATAGGAGGCTATGAGATGAACCATGTAATTATATTTGCTCATCCCCAGCAAAGCTTAAATCAAACCTTATTAGATCTTGTTGTGAGCACTCTATTGAACAATGGTCATAAAGTGACTGTTCGTGATGTCTATGCGCTAGGTTTTTCGCCAGAGCTCACCATTGCAGAAAAGGCTGCCATCAAATGCGGTGATGTCCCGATTGCCATTCAAAGAGAGCAGAAGCTGATTCAGCAAGCGGATGTATTGACGTTTATTTTTCCAATATGGTGGACAGGCTTGCCGGCTATGCTAAAAGGATATGTAGAGCGCGTCTTTTCTGAAGGTTTTGCTTATCAGATCAATGAGGATGGAGAAATTAAAAATCTGCTTCGGCACAAAAAAGGTGTCATTATCAACACCCACGATACCCCGAAGACATTTCTTGATTCTAATAAGATCTTCACCCCCTCCCATCACATGACAACCGATACTGAAGTCTTCAATTTTATTGGTGTTCAGCCTGTCGAACGGCTTTTGTTCAGCAGCATGGAGCAGGCATCTGCAGATTACATACACGAAATTCTGAAAGAAACGAAAGAAACGGTGGATCAGCTTTTCCCTCCGGCTGTTTAACATAAAAAAGACTGCCGAGATTCCTCTGACAGTCTTTTGCACTTTATTCGTCTAAACCAATGGATACATATTTTGTCTCTAAATAGGGTTCGATCCCTTCGATGCCGCCTTCTCGGCCAATCCCGCTCTCTTTCATACCGCCAAAAGGTGCTTGAACAGCCGATGGACCGCCATCATTCCAGCCAATAATCCCATAATCGAGATGCTCTGAAATGTAGAGTCCGTTCCGATAATTTTCTGTAAAGAAATAAGCTGCAAGGCCAAAAGGTGTATCATTGGCTAATTCAATTGCCTCGTCTAACGCTTTGAAGGTCGTAATTGGTGCCACTGGACCAAAGGTCTCTTCATGCATGATATTCATCGAAGGGTCCACATGTGTAAGAACCGTTGGCTGGACAAAATAATATGATTTGTCATCGTCGAAATGCGTATCTCCGCCAACAAGAACTTTCGCCCCTTTATCCACTGCGTCTTGAATTTGACCGACAATTTTATCAAAGCCGCGCTTGTTGATAATTGGACCAATGGATGTGCCTTCTTCAAAGCCATTTCCCACTTTCAGCTTTTCTACTTCTTTGCTGAACCTTTGCGCAAATGCTTCATGAATGTCTTCATGTACAATTAAGCGGTTGGCACAGACACAGGTTTGTCCTGCATTTCGGAACTTGGATGCCACTGCTTGTTTGACAGCTAGTTCAAGATTCGCATCCTTGTCTACGATGAGCGGAGCATGACCGCCAAGCTCCATTGATACGTGTTTGACTGTGCTGGCACTGTTTTTGATCAAATGCTTTCCGACGGGCGTTGAGCCAGTAAACGTGATTTTTCGAATCAATGGACTATCTGTGAAGATTTCACCCACTTCTTTGCCGTCTCCGACAACCCATTGCAGTGCATCCTCTGGAATGCCAGCTTCATGACCTAATTTTACTAGTTCAATAGCTGTCAGCGGTGTGTCTTCAGCAGGTTTTACAATAAACGTACAGCCTGCTGCAAGCGCTGGAGCAGCCTTTCTCGTAATCATCGCCGCAGGGAAATTCCACGGAGTAATGGCCGCAACCGGACCAACTGGCTGTTTTGTGACGAAAAGGCGTTTGTTCGTCGTATGTGACGGGATGGTTCTGCCGTAGATTCGCTTTGCTTCCTCCGCGTACCATTCAATATAACCAGCCGCATAGACGATTTCTCCTAATGCTTCTTGATACGGCTTTCCGTTTTCTTCTGTGATGATTTTCGCAAGCCTTTCTTGATGCTCAATCATCAGATCAAACCACTTGCGAATGATATTGGCACGTTCATGTGCTGACGTTTTTGCCCATGATTTGAATGCTTTATGTGAGCGGGAAATGGCGTCTTCGATCTGTTCTTTTGTATGCTGAACAACTGAAGCTATTTCTTCTCCTGTTGCAGGATTATACACTTTGAGTTCGTTTGTCATGCTCTACCGTCTCCTTCGTTCTTGGATTCATTACATATAGTATATACCCAATGAGTACCCAACCTAAAAGCAATATCCATTCAGCTGGCCACGATAAGGAAGCCGGCATTCCTGGAAAGTAAAATGTAAGGAAAAGAAGACTCAGTCCGATGGCTAAAACACCTGTCGTCCGCCAATATTTAATGCTGTATGGACGCTCCAGCTCAGGTTCTGTTTTGCGAAGTCTCATAAAGGCAATGGACACGATTAAGTACCCGACAATGATTCCGACACCGCCCGCATTGACAATCCATACGAGGGCAGGACGACCTAATAATGGAGCGAAAAAAGCTAAAGCTCCAAGAAATAAAATGGCATTTGTCGGTGTTTTATACTTTGGATGAATATACGCAAACCATTTGGAAATCATACCTCTTTCCGCCATAGCATATAGAATACGGCTTGCACCGATAATAAAAGCATTCCAGCTTGTCACAATCCCTGCTACACCGCCAATAACCAGCACTGTTCCAAACGCTTGATGACCGAGAAGCTGTACCATCGCATCTGCTGTCGCTAATGAAGAGGCTTCAAGCTGTCCTTTTGACAGCCCAGCTGCTACCCCAAAGACAATAAGCAGGTAAAAAATGACCGCACTCACGATGGAAATAATCAAGATTCTCCCAATGATTTTTTTTGGTGCGTTAATCTCCGCCGCTACTTGCGGAATGACATCAAACCCAACGAATAAAAAGGGAATCATGACTAACACCGCCATAAGACCGCCAACCCCGCCTTGAAACATCGGCTCAAGGTTTGCAAAATCTCCATTAAATGCTGCGCCGCCTAAAAGGAGAAAACCTGTCAGAATAATCGCCACTGTGAACATGGACTGAAAAATGGCAGCAGGCTTCTCCCCAATGTAATTCAGCGCTGTTAAAAACAATGCACCGCCAGATCCAATCAATACCCACGTGAAATAAACGTCCCATCCCCCTATATTCCATAAGAAGCCAGCATGCTGTGTTGGAATCACATAATCAATGACGGTCGGCAAGGCGACAGCCTCAAACGTAATGACAGACACATAACCAAACAATACGCCCCATGCTGAGACGAATGCTGCTTTCATCCCAAATGCCCGCTGGACAAAAACAAGCCCTCCTCCTGTCTCTGGAATTGCAGATGAAAGCTCGGCATAGAGTCCAATAAAGATCACGAGAATGCCGCCTATAACGAAAGCAATCACACTACCTAAAAATCCAGCTGTTAAAATCCAATCTCCCGAAAGTACAACCCAGCCCCAGCCAAGCATTGCACCAATGGACAAAAACAGCACGTCTGACTGTGACATGGTTTTTGCCATTTGTTGATTTTGCATACAACCATCCCCCTTTGTTGTTTAGCGTGCTTTGAAGGCGTCCTCGATGATCCCTAGTCCTTCGTGAAGCAGCTCATCTGTGATGACAAGTGGCGTTAAAAAGCGAATAATATTCCCATTAATCCCTGCCGTTAATAGAAGCAGCCCATGATCGTTTGCATATGCAGCAATCGCTGCGGCTCTTTTTTTATCCGGTGTACGCGTTGTTTGATCTTCCACAATTTCAATTGCTGCCATTGCCCCTAACCGGCGAACTTCCCCAATGAATGGATACTTTGTTCTCCAATCATTTGCTTTGTCCTCAATGACTTGTCCAATGTGTTCAGATCGTTGATTCAATTGTTCTGTTTCAATGATATCAAGAACAGCCAGTGCTGCTACACAGCCTAACGGACTTCCTGCATATGTTCCCCCAAGCTCCCCTGGATCTGCCGCATCAAGCAGTTCTTTTCTGCCAACGACACCGCTCAGCGGTAAGCCAGCTGCAAGAGATTTTGACACAGTGATTAAGTCCGGCACCACATCAAAGTGCTCAATCGCAAAGTATTTCCCTGTTCTCGCAAAACCGGTTTGGATCTCATCTGCAACAAAGACAATCCCGTGCTGCTGACAGAATGAAGCGACATGCTGAACGAAATGCTTCGATGGCACAATGAATCCGCCCTCCCCTTGGACTGGTTCCATGACCACACAAGCAACGGTTTCTGGTGCAACAGCTGCGACGAAGAATTGATTGAATTGATCAATGATGTACTCGTCGTAAGCGGCATCGCTTAATCCTTCAGGTTTTTGATAGTAATAAGGGTACGGTGCTTGGTACACCTCAGATGCAAATGGCCCGAACCCAAATTTATACGGCTTGACCTTGCTCGTCATGCTCATTGTCATATTCGTTCTGCCGTGAAAACCTCTTGTAAACGACACAACGGCCTGTCTTTTCGTATATTTACGTGCTATTTTCACCGCATTTTCTACAGCTTCTGCACCTGAATTAAGAAAAATGGCTTTTTTGTCATGGTCCCCTGGTGTAAGATGACACAGCTTCTCTGCCAATTCGATATACGATTCGTACATCATCACGTTGAATCCTGGGTGAATCAGGCTCTCTGCCTGTGCTTTGACCGCTTCCACGACCTTTGGATGTGAATGTCCTACGTTTAATGTGCCAATGGCGCCTGCAAAATCGATAAATCGGTTCCCATCAATATCGAACAGCTCGGCTCCTTTCCCCTTCGCTGCAAGATGACGGTTGCCATTACTCACGCCTCTTGCGACGTATTGATCTCTTTTCCCCTGCCATTCTTCGGTTGAAAAACGGTTTGTTGTCGTTTGACTCATTGTCATCCATCCCCTTTATATCCTTTTTTATTATTCTGAATATTTTTTGGTATGATAGAAAGTACCAATATCATTTTTTTCATGGTACCAGAGAGGATGGAATGATGAGATGCTGACAATTCAACTAGATCAAACAGGGCAAAACGGATATATTTATCATCAAATTTATACGAAAATTAAAGGGGAAATCTTAAACCGCAACCTGCAGCCGCACGATCAATTACCATCTAAACGAGAGTTAGCCGATACATTAAACGTCAGCGTTAATTCAGTGAATGGCGCCTATCAGCAGCTGCTTGCTGAGGGATATTTATATTCGGTTGAACGCAAAGGTTTTTTCGTGGAATCACTAGAAACATTTCATGAATCTGGTCAGCTGAAACCCTCTTCTCTTCCTGTAGATTTAAAGGAAGAACCGATTGCACGAGACGACTGGTATTCCTTTTCACATATCTCCGTCGATACAGCGAACTTTCCATTTAAAAGCTGGCTGAAAAGTGAACAAAAGGCGATCCATCTCCACCAAGATGCCTTCGGTGAGCTTCCGCATCCACAAGGTGTGTATGAGCTGAGGGAAACGATTGCCCGGCTGATCGGACTTGCGCGAGGAGTCAAATGCTATCCAGAACAGCTCATTTTAAGTGCAGGCACACAGTCACTGATCCATTCGTTATCAAGCATTCTTCCGGCCAATCAAGTATATGGGTTAGAAAACCCCGGCTACCGCCGGCTCTATCAAATGCTGAAAAACAATCATCACCAAATTGAAACGATTGGCATTGACCAAAAAGGGGTGCGAATGAGCGACATTCATAACAAACAGCCAAATGTGTTGATCATTACCCCTTCACATCAATTTCCAACAGGGGTGATTATGCCGATTTCCCGGCGTATTCAACTTTTAAACTGGGCAGCTGATCAGCCAGACCGTTATATCATTGAGGATGATTATGACAGTGAATTTAAATATGGCACAGACAGCATTCCGGCGCTTCAAAGTCTTGATCGATATGACAAAGTCATTTATATGGGCACCTTTTCAAAATCATTGCTGCCAGGCTTGCGGCTAAGCTATATGGTGCTGCCTCAGCATTTATTGAGACGCTATAAGGAGGAACAGCATTTTTTCATTCAAACAGCTAATCTTTTTACACAATACACCCTTCTTCATTTTATAAAAGATGGGGCGTATCAACGGCATATTAAAAGAATGAATGGTTTATATGAGGAAAAACGGAAGCAGCTCATTGAAGTGCTCAATACGATTTTTGCTGACAATGTGCGGATTATTGGAGAAAATGCCGGTCTTCATTTTATTGCAGAGTTCCGCTCAAATCGAACGCAGCATGGTATTTTACAGCGAGCGAAAGAAAGAAGGCTGAAAATGTACGGAATGGATCGTTTTACCCTTGATGAGCAATTGCCGGGGCATCAGCCAGGCTTTGTTCCGCTCGTCCTCGGCTTCTCACATATGAGGCGAGAGGATATTGAGCCGGCGGTGAAACGGCTGTATGACGCCATTTTTGGGAAATAAAACAGCCAGCTGCTCTTCACAGACAGCTGGCTTACCACCACTTTTTATCTACTCTTAAAATAGATGACACAAGCCCAGGAAAAGCGGTCTCGATGTCTTCTTTTCTTAAAGAATAGTAACGGTGCTTCCCGTCAATTCTCACTTTCACGATGCCTGCCTCCCTCAGCACTTTGAAGTGATGGGAAAGCGTCGATTTGGCAATATTCATCTCATACATGCCGCATGTCCTCTCCTCAGCTTCTGCTAAGCAGCGAACAATTTCTAACCGGATTGGATCAGCCAATGCGTGCAGCACAGAAATCAGTCTCATATCTTCTTTGTGTGGATGGTTTGGATTCGTCATACGATAAATGTATCGTATTTTGTGTTCACATACAATTTCATTCATCTGGAGCTGACTAGTCAAGTAACGATATGACTAATGAGACTACCTTGAAGAAAGACATTTTGATTGTCGAACTTCATGGCAAAACAAATATATATGTCGCACATACAGAAGGATAAAATACTTGTCATACAGACGGGTATTTTTTAAGTTCATTTTCTTGTCTTAGGGCATTGGTTTTGTTATCATTGCAAAAGTGACCACTCGGTTTCCATTGTGACCCTATGGTTTCGCCGATTCGGAAAGGACTTATGAAGATGAACGAAAAGCAAGAAGAGATTTTGCGGGTTTCAAAGAAATTATTTTCTCAAAAAGGCTATATGAGTGTCTCCATGCAGTCAATTGCCGATGCCTGTAAAATATCAAAAGCGTCTATTTATAAACTGTTTGATTCAAAGGAAGCTCTTCTATTAGAACTGATTAAATACAATCAGTGCAAAATGAGAGAGATTTCTCAGATCATTCATTCAGAAACGACGCTGTCCAAAAAGGAAAAATTCACAAAGAAGATCAAGCTTGAGCTTGAAGAGTTTAAAGAGAATCATAAATTTTTGAACATGCTGTCCTTTGAAGCTTTTTCTCAGCATTCGCCTATTGTCATTAAACACTTACGCGAGACACGCTCCATTATCATGCAGCGGCACAGAGACATTATTTTGAGCACTTATGGTGAATCTGTCGCTCCTTATGTCTGGGATCTCGTGATTGTTCTCAATGGATTAATGAGAGAATTCATCTTAATGCTGGCGATTGAGCACAAGAACATCAAATTAGAAAATGCTGCCGAGATGATTATCGGTGTGATGGACCGTGTATCGAAAAAGCCTTGCTCCATTGAGCCTGTGTTAACAGATCAGCTGATGGACTCTTATTTGTTTTCCTCACAGGACGGATATGATGAAGAAAAAGTTGTCATCTCGTATTTAACGAAGATCAAACAAGAGCTTCAAGCACTGTCAAACGGAGAAGAAAAGGACAATCTCCTCTCTGCGTATGAGCTGCTCAATCAAGAATTATCAAAGGATGAACCGAGAACCTTTTTAGTCAGCTCACTGCTCGATTATTTAGGCAAAAACAGCGTTTTATCACAAAACGTGTCACAGCTGAAAAGCATCATTTTATAGATAAAGAAGGGATAACATGAACCAATCAACAACATCATATAATCGATCTGTGATTGTTGGGATTTTCCTCGTTGGAGCATTCGTCGCGATTTTAAACCAAACGCTTCTCATTCCAGCGATCCCGCATATCATGGAAGAATTCAATATTGAGGTCAGCAAAGGGCAGTGGCTTACCACAGCCTTTATGCTGACAAACGGGATTCTCATCCCCATTACGGCTTTCTTGATTGAGAAATTTTCAAGCCGCTCTTTAGTTTTAACAGCACTTAGCATCTTTACAGCCGGTACAATCCTTGCTTCCTTTGCAACGAATTTCCCGGTATTACTTGCTGCGCGTATCGTGCAAGCAGCCGGCGCAGGGATTTTAATGCCGCTCATGCAAACGATCTTTTTAACCATTTTCCCGAAAGAAAAACGCGGGCAGGCCATGGGCATGGTCGGACTTGTCATTTCGTTCGCACCTGCGCTTGGGCCAACACTTGGCGGGTGGATTGTCGATTCCTTCAGCTGGAAGTTCTTGTTCTATATTGTTCTGCCAATCGGTATTATTGATCTCATTCTTGCTTTCTTCTTAATGAAAAATGTGACGCAGCAAAGAGAGACACGTATTGATGTTTTATCTGTCATCTTGTCATCCTTCGGTTTCGGCGGGCTGCTTTACGGATTTTCTAGTGTCGGCACGTATGGATGGACGAGTGCGACTGTTCTCATTTCGCTGATTGTCGGCGCTGTGAGCTTGTTCTTCTTTATCCTGCGCCAGTCGAATTTGACAAGACCGATGCTTGAATTTGGTGTCTTTAAGTTTGCAATCTTTAGCTTAACAACCTTCCTTGGGATGCTTGTCTTTGCTTTATTGATTGGGACAGAGACGATTCTGCCGCTTTATACGCAGAATGTCAGAGGGCTGTCTGCTCTTGATACAGGACTGATCTTATTGCCGGGTGCTCTCTTTATGGGGCTCCTCTCACCAATTATTGGACGGATTTTTGATAAAGTCGGCGGAAAAGGGCTGGCATTAGGCGGTTTTACGATACTCACCGTTACCACCCTGCCGTTTATGCTGCTCACCCTTGATTCATCGATCGCCCTCATTACAGTCGCCTACACACTTCGCTTAATCGGGGTTGGGATGATCATGATGCCGCTGACAACCGCAGGTATTAACTCTTTACCGCCTCATTTAATCCCTCATGGGACAGCAATGAATAACACAATGAGACAAATGGGCGGTTCCATTGGGACAGCTGTGCTTGTCTCCATCATGAGCAGCTCTGCTGCAAATGCAGAATTGGCCAATCCATTAAAATCAGCCATTCATGGAATGAATACGTCATTCTTCATTTCTGGACTGATTGCGGTCATTGGACTCGTCCTCTCCTTTTTCTTAAAAGAAAAAAAACGTGAGAATAAAGTGATGAAGCAGGAGCTATCTTCCTCCTCGTCTTCTTCATAAGAAAAAGAGCTTGGCATATGGCCGGCTCTTTTTTCATATACTCACACAACATCGTCCTCTCTATAAACACATTTGTATTTACAGTGAAGAAAAACCTTGATAATTTAAGGAAAAGAGTTGATAATAGGAACTATTCAATTTGTGAGAAAATTTTTACTATAGGAGATGTATGCATTGAAGGTCGTTAAATTTGGTGGCAGTTCACTTGCATCTGGCAAGCAGCTGCAAAAGGTATTTGACATTGTCACAGCAGATCCAGCTCGAAAAGCAGTCGTTGTTTCCGCACCAGGAAAACGGCATTCAACGGATACGAAGGTCACCGATCTATTAATTAGCTGCGGTGAACAATATTTACGTTTAGGTGAAGCACATGATTTAAAGGAAGCGGTTATCGAGCGGTATGCCTCAATAGCGGATGAACTCGGATTAGGTCATGACATTATTGATACCATCAGGCAAGATGTAGAGACACTATTACAGGCTGATTCATCCCGCCCTGAGTGCTATCTTGATGCCATTAAAGCAAGTGGTGAAGACAATAACGCAAAGCTTATTGCCGCCTATTTCCGCCACCAGGGTGTGGAAGCTCATTATGTGAATCCAAAGGAAGCTGGTTTGTTTGTGAGCGATGAGCCAGGCCAAGCGCAAGTCCTGCCGGAGTCTTATGATCATTTGTACAAATTAAGAGAGCGCCCTGGCATTATTATATTCCCTGGCTTTTTTGGCTTTAGTCTCGCGGGAGACATCGTCACCTTTTCGCGAAGCGGCTCCGATATTACCGGCTCCATTTTGGCGAACGGTTTGAAGGCAGATGTATATGAAAACTTTACAGATGTCGATGCTGTCTATGCCGTCAATCCAACGATTGTTCATAAACCGAAAGAGATTACAGAGCTGACATACCGGGAAATGCGCGAGCTGTCCTATGCTGGTTTTTCTGTGTTCCATGATGAAGCACTCATTCCAGCCTTCCGTGCAGGCATTCCGGTTCAAATTAAAAACACCAATAATCCTTCGGCAAAAGGGACAAAAATCGTAAATCAGCGGGATCATACAAACGGACCTGTTGTTGGAATCGCCTCAGACAATGGATTTTGCAGCATTTACATTAGCAAATATTTGATGAACAGAGAAGTCGGTTTTGGGCGTAAGGTGCTGCAAACATTAGAGGAATACGGGCTTACGTATGAGCATGTTCCTTCTGGCATTGATGATATGACCATTATTTTACGGCAGGATCAGCTGGAAGAGCAGCATATTGAAGAGGAGCTGCTAGACCGCTTGAAGCTCGTGCTTGATGCAGATGAGGTCGTTTTAGAGAGAAATCTCTCGCTTATTATGGTTGTAGGAGAAGCGATGCGTCATAATGTTGGCACAACAGCAAGAGCGGCAAAGGCGCTGTCAAAAGCGAAGGTCAATATTGAAATGATTAATCAAGGCTCTTCAGAGGTCAGCATGATGTTTGGCGTCAAAGCGGCGCAAGAAAAAGAAGCTGTTCAAGCCCTGTATGAGGAATTTTTCTCTATGTCTACTGTCCCTGTCTCTCTTTAATCAGCAGGCTGCCAGATCTTTGGATCGGCAGTCTTTTTTGTTCTCCCTGATTCAAGTGTTTTTGCGCATTAAAGTGTATCTATTTCTTGTTTGATTTTGTATGATAGAGACACATCAACTATACGTTCCGGCCTATGTTCGGAGCTACAAGGAGTCCTAAAACAATGCCTCGTCAACAACTATTAAAACAGTTTCGCAATTTTCATGATGCTTCTACTAGTATTTTAAACATGATGAGTCAATTCATTGATGTGAATACATTGTTTATTGCTAAAAATGATCAAAACACCAATCAGATTGTAAAGGTGCTAAATCATGACGAACACCTTCTTGAAGAAGGAGAAGAACTTCCTTACGAAAAAACATTTTGCAAGTTGGCGGTCGATCATCGGGATACCCTTGTGATCCCTGACATTTCGATGGATGACCGTTCTAAATACTTAGAGGTCACGAAACGTCTTCAAGGCGGCTCTTTCATTGGGGTTCCCATTAATTTTACAGATGGTACAAACTACGGGACGATTTGCGGACTTGATTTGAAGCCGCAGCAATTTATAGAAGAGCATGTGTATATGTTTGAAACGATGGCTTCTTTGTTAAGCTACGTCCTTGAGCTAGACCGTGCCAACCGGCAGATTCAGCAATTATCTGTACCGATCGTACCAGTTGTTGATGGTGTCGCTGTACTTCCTCTACTTGGTGATATCGAAGAGACACGTGCTCAGCATATTTTAGAAACCATTTTACAGGAAAGCTACAGGCTGTCACTCTCTCATTTGGTCATTGATGTATCGGGAACAAAAAGCCTGAATGAACAAAGCATTCAATATTTGGTCAGCTATGCACAAACGCTGAGACTTTTAGGAATTTCGGCAGTTTTAACAGGGATTAAGCAAGACCTTGCTTTAAGTGCGATTCAATCCAATATATCGTTTAAAGACATTACCATCCGGAAAGACTTACCGCAGGCACTTGCTCATCTTGGTTTAACGTTTACCAAAAATGAATAAGTGGTGATTTTGTATCTTCTTTGAATGATAAATGACTCCATAAAAAAGGTTCATCTCAATGGATGAGCCTTTTCTGTTATCATACCAAAAGCTGCAAATAGGAAGAATCGTTCCCCTCTTCTACTGCCTGCCGCATAAGCTGGGCATGAGAATCGTCTGTCACACTGTTTAATTTTTTCATGATGTCATCTATCGATAGCGCATGTCCGGGTGCTCCCTGAGGAACATCAACACGTTTGCTGATGGTGGTGCCGTCAGATAAGGTGAGCTTCACAATCGTAAAGCGGCCTTTTGGAACAGCATCGGGATGAGGTTCTATCGTTTGATCATATCCTCTGCTCACCCGCTTCATCCATGTCCGCATGTCTGATGGAATGGTTTTTTTCGTAAAGGCATCCAGCGTAAGCGTCTGTCCAAACACGGCAAGTGTGATGACGTATTCGACACTGAATCGTCCTTCTTCTCCAGTCAAAGGTGTCTGCTCAATAAGCGCTGCATCTCCGCCTGGCGGGAATATGACATCGACCTGTTTCACCTGCTCCGGCAAGAAAGCACGCTCTTTCATTAAGAGTTGGATCGCATCTGCTGCATGGTGGGCAGCTGAGCAGAATGGATATACTTTGAACCAAAGCCCCGGGGAAACAATACGCCATGTAGAACCATATCCCTCTAGTAAATGGCTTTCCGCGCGTTCCAGATTTCCATAGAGTGAAAAGAAACCAAGTGCGCCATCAAGAACCGAGTCATTGCCGCCAAAACCTGAACAAGCTAAATCCATAGACCAAACGGCTGTTTTAGCAGCTAAGCCGGCTTGTAATGGTTTCATATCAGAGCCAAATTGCTTTCGCATTCCGGCTGATTGCGCTCCGGCAAAGCCGATTGCTTTCGTCAGTTCTTCCTGCGAGACTTGTTTCAAATAACCAATCGCGCATACTGCCGCAATGGCTCCGAGTGTTCCTGTATTATGCCAGCCCCGCTCATAATGCGCCTTGCCGATGGATTCGCCAAGTCTTGCCATCACTTCAACACCTGTGATGTAGGCAGCTAAAAACCGCTCGCCATACCCTTTGCCGTCTGTCAGCTGTGATAGCAGCGCCGGAATGATGACCGCACTTGGATGTCCTCTCACATCTGAGTGCACATCATCATAATCAAGGGCATGGATGAGGTAGCCGTTCAGCATCGCTGCGGATTGGCGGCTCACCTTCTTTCCTTGTCCAATGACAGGAATCTGAGCGGTTCCGCCTTCCTGTTCAACAAGCTGCATCAGCTTCTGAATCCCTTCATCCTCTTTCGCAGCAAGCGCTGATGCTGCAGCGTCTAACAGGCCATTTCCAGCCATTTGAATGGCCCGTTCATCTTGCAGCGGATCAGCCGAAAGCACTGCTTCTGCCAGTTGTTTTGTTAATTCCATGATCGAGACTCCAATGCCCGAACGGCAAGCTCAGCAAAGAAGACAGCGGAAACTGGAAGTGCGTCTTCATTTAATGTAAACGCTGGGTGATGCCACTCCCTCGTACCACTAGTCCCCATCCATACAAAAAAGCCTGGAATGCGTTCTTGATAAAGGGCAAAATCTTCTCCGCCCGGTGACTGCTCTGCCTGCACAACATGTAAGTCAAGCGAGCCAGCCGTTTCTTCAACCACCTTTGTCAGACGCTCATCATTCATGACAGAAGGCAAATACGGATGCCATTTTACTTCGCCTTTTGCCCCAAACCCTTCTGCAATCCCGCTCACGATTTGTTTCATAAGCGCTGGAATCATCGCTCTTACTTCAGGCTCAAACGTCCGAACGGTTCCTTCCATCTCAACACGATCAGGAATCACATTCCATGACGTGCCGCCTTGAATGCGTGTGATGCTGACAACCGCATGATGCAAGGAGCTGATGCGGCGGCTGACGATTTGCTGAAGGGCGCTTGTGATCTGCCCGCTGATGGCAATTGGGTCTACCGTGTGATTTGGAATACCGGCGTGGCCACCCGTTCCTTTTATATCGATTTCAAACCGGTCCACACTCGCCATCAATGCTTTTTCTCTAATGCCAATCGTGCCAACTGGCAGGTCAGGTTTGTTGTGCATACCGAAAATCGCATCCACTCCATCTAAAACGCCTGCCTCTATGACATGTTTCGCTCCTTGCGCGACTTCCTCAGCCGGCTGGAACAAAATACGGACCGTTCCTCTGATCTCATGTTTCCGCTCCTTTAATAAAAGAGCCGCACCAAAAATAGAAGCTGTATGGAAATCATGACCGCAAGCATGCATTTTACCCGGTACCTTTGAAGAAAAAGGTTCGCCAGATGCCTCTTCAATCGGAAGTGCATCAATATCGGCTCTCAAAGCAATTGTCGGCCCCTCTTGTTCTCCTTTGATTTCACAGACAACACCTGTTTGAAGAGCTGGAAAATTGAGTACGGTGATCCCCTCCTCTTCTAACCAGCGGCGCAGTTTTTTTGTCGTCTCATATTCTTCAAATGCCAGCTCTGGATGCTCATGAAGCGCTCGGCGAATGTTAATTAAACGTTTGTTTAATGCTTCATTTCCTAATGATTTCACTGATACTCACCCCTCTAAAGAGTAAAAAGCAGCTTATGCTTCTTCAGCCGCTGCTTCTTTTTGGATAAATCGTTTCGTCCGTTCATTCTTCGTTTCATCAAATAGCTCAGTTGGCGTCCCCTGCTCAATAATATGACCATCCGCCATGAAAATCACATGGTCTGCCACTTCTCTTGCAAACGCCATTTCATGTGTGACGATGATCATCGTTGTTTCTTGGATTGCAATGGATTTAATGACTTGAAGCACACCTGAGACAAGCTCCGGATCAAGCGCAGACGTTGGTTCATCCAGCAAAATCGCATGTGGATCAACCGCTAACGCGCGGGCAATCCCGATTCGCTGCTGCTGTCCGCCAGATAGCGTGACTGGATAGCTGTCAGCCTTTTGCTCTAACCCTACCTGCTTCAGCAGTTTCATACCGATTTCATTCGCCTGCTGCTTCGTCATTTTTTTGGTTACAAGCAATGATTCTGTAATGTTTTGCAGTGCTGTCTTGTTTTTAAACAAATTATAGTTTTGAAACACCATGGCCGTTTGTTGACGCAGGTGATGAGCTTCTTTACGTGAATACTTAGACGCATCGAGCCTCACATCGCCAATTTCAATCGTGCCTTCATCAGGTGTTTCTAATAAATTTAAACAGCGCAGCAAGGTGGATTTACCGGAGCCAGAAGGTCCGATAATGGCCACAACCTGCCCTTTTTTTACGTCGAGATTGATTCCGTCTAAGACGACAAGGTCGCCGAATGATTTCTTCAAATTGGTGAGCTTGATCATGTCCACACCTCCTTAATTCCGGTAAGGTTTGCTGATTTTTCGTTCAAACAGGTCTTGCAGGAAGCTATAAATGATCGTCATCACCCAATACACGATCCCTACGGCTAAATAGGTTTCAAAGTATTTATAATTCGCAGATGCAATCATCTTCCCTTGTGCAAACATTTCTGCCACACCAATCGTAAAGGCAAGAGATGTTTCTTTTAAAAGACCAATAAAGGTATTCCCCGTCGCTGGAATTGCATTTCTGATCGCCTGCGGGAAAATAATTCTAACGTAAGACTGCCATCTTGTCATACCGACAGATAAGCATGCCTCAAGCTGCCCTTCATCCACTGAGTTCAGAGCCGCTCTGAAAATTTCTGCTAAGTATGCTGAGTTTTTAATACTTAATCCGATAATGACCGCTGTTAAAGCATCCATTGAGGTCATCGCAGGGAATAGCTGCGGGAGACCAAAATAAATGAGAAAGAGCTGAACCAAGGTTGGAACCGCTCTGAAAAAAGAAATATACAGCTTGGCAAATTGGTATAAAACAGGTATCCGGTTTTTTGTAATGAGAGCGAATACCACACCAATGATAATGGCAAATACCATGGAGACAATCGCCATGAAGATCGTTATCGGCAAGTATTGAAGCAATGTCGGAAACACCGTCACCATATACTGCCAATCAATTTTGTTCATGTCTGCTCTTCACCGCCGCTGTCGTTATTTTTTAATTGGCACTGTGACATCGTCTTTGAAATATTTCTCAGACAATTTCTTAAGTGTCCCGTCTTCTCTTAATTCTTTGATGGCTTTGTTAAATTCTTCTCTTAGTTTGTCATGCTTTTCATCTTTCGCAAATGGGTAGCCTACTTCTTCATACACAATTGGGTTGCCTACGATTTTCAGCGGCAGACCTGTTTTTTCAATTTGAGCAAGTAATACACTGCGTCCGTTGACATAAGCATCTACGCGGCCATTTGCCACTTCATTTAATACGCCGTCTTGCGTTTCATATGTTTTAATCTTAATTTTCTTATCAGGGTCTTTGCTCTCTAAGTTTTTAGCATGGTTAGAGCCAAGAACCGCCGCCACTGTTTTTCCTTTTAAATCGTCAAGGCCTTTGATGTCGTTGTTGTCTTTTTTCACGATGATTTGTGTTCCTGCGTAAGCATACGTATCTGTAAAGTTAAATGTTTGTTTACGCTCATCTGTGATGGCAACTTGGTTTGACACTGTATCAAGCTTACCAGACGTCAGCTGCCCCATCAGTCCGCTGAATTCACTAAGCTGCCAGTCTAGTTTGTAACCAAGCTTTTTCGCAATGGCTTCTGTTACTTCAACATCGAATCCTACAAGCTTGCCATTTTCTTTATAAGCAAACGGATAACTTTGTCCTGTAGCGCCTACTTTTAACACTTTTTCGTCTTTGCCTTCACTCTGATTGTTGCCGCCGCAAGCTGCTAAAACTGCCAGCATTGCTGCAAATAGAACGACTAGCCACTTTTTGTTTTTCATGTTTGTAAACCCTTCTTCCTCTTATGGTTGTATGATATCTGATCTTAATTGTTTTTTGAAATAAACCGTGATATGACCTTTGCCTAAATCTTTTTCACCTGCTCTGACATAGCCTTTACGCTCATACATCTCTATCAGCCATGGATGCTTATCAGCTGTACCGAGCGACACGTACGGCACCTTCAGTGTATCCCTTAGCACTTCAGTTTCCACCCATTCCAGCAAGGCTGAGCCTGTGCCTTTTTTGGCGGCTGGTTCTGAGGCAAACCACCAGATATGAGGGACGCCGAACGGTCCTGGCTGCTCTCCCCAAGGCATACGGAGTGATAAGGTGGATAGAAGCTCTCCGTTTTCTTCCATCACATAGCAAAGATTCTTTTGTACATTTTTCTGAACGAGAGCGAAATCAGCATGTGCTGCTTGGAACTGGATGCCTAGCTCACGAATTGGCTCGTATGCTCTTGTTGTTAGTTCAAGCAGCGCCTCTATATCTGCCTCTGTTGCCAGACGAAACGTGTATCCCAACGTTAGTCACCTCACCCTTATGTCGTGTAGCGATTTTTTGGCTCTGTTAATCCAAGATTTTCTCGTAAGGTTTGTCCTGTGTAATCGGTTTTGAATAAGCCTCGTTCCTGAAGGATTGGGACGACGCGGTCTACGAACACATCCAGCCCTTCTGGCAAGAGCGGCGGCATGACATTAAAGCCGTCTGCTGCTTCTTCACGAAGCCATGTTTCCATCACATCTGCCAGCTGCTGCGGCGTTCCAATGAAAATATGATGACCGCGTGAGCCGGCAACCGATTGATAGAGCTGGCGAATGGTCAGATTATCCTTTCTCGCCATATTCATCACAAGATCAAAACGGCTTTTCACCGCATTTGTTGTGCTTGGATCAATCTCTGGAAGCGGTCCGTCTAAAGGATACTGAGACAGATCAATCCCGCCTAAGTAATTTTGCAGAATACTCAGCCCAATCTCAGGAACAATCAGCTCCTGTAATTCTTCATATTTTGCTTGGGCTTCTTCCTCTGTATCAGCAATGATTGGGAATATTCCCGGCATGATGCTGACGTCCTCTCTAGCACGGCCAGCAGCCTCTACTTTCCCCTTCAAGCTTTGATAAAATTCCTTCGCTTTATCGAGATCGTTTTGTGCAGTGAAAATGAGCTCTGCTGTTTTTGCTGCAAGCTTTTGGCCATCTTCAGAAGATCCTGCTTGAATGATCACGGGCTGCCCTTGCGGCGTGCGTGATACGTTGAGAGGACCTCTTACTGAGAAGAACTCACCTTTGTGCTGGAGCTCATGAAGCTTACTAGATTCGAAGAATTCTCCCGTTTCCTTGTTTCTGACAAGGGCGTCTTCCTCCCAAGAATCCCAGAGACCTTTGACGACCTCGACGAACTCTTCTGCCCGCTCATATCGTTTATGATGTGCTAAGTGCTCTTCTCCACTAAAATTTTTCGCTGTTTCTTCAATAGAAGATGTGACCACATTCCATGCCGCTCTCCCACCTGATAAATGATCAAGGGAGGCAAACTGCCTTGCAATATGGAAAGGCTCACTGTATGTAGTGGATGCTGTTGCTGCTAAACCAATGGTTGAAGTAGACTCAGCAATAGATGAAAGCAGCGTGAGCGGTTCAAATCTCGTTAACACATTGGGATGAGAGGTTTGATTAATGGATAAACTGTCGGCTAAAAAGAGCAAATCCAGCTTTCCTTCCTCTGCCTTTTTCGCTAATTGTTTAAAATAATCTAGGTTCATAGCTGCGTCTGGTACTGCATTCGAATGTCTCCAAGAGGCAACGTGATGTCCAGTTCCTGCGATGAATACGCCTAGCTTGAGCTTCTTTTTCGGTTGTGACACTTGTTCTTCATCCTTTCTATATCCTAAATGTATCCAAGCGAAGTCCTTAGAAGATACATTTTTCTGATTGAATTAATCGGTTTTATTAATAAAAAAAGGGCAAATGTTGCGAAAAAATGAAAAATAATTATTACTATATGCCCTTTTTACAGGATTGTCAACCGCCTTCTAAACCTCCAAAATAAGGGATTTCTAACGTTCATGACGGTGTATCTATCTCAATATTTCCGATGAGCCGATCTGTGGTATGTGTCACCAGTTGACTACGCTCCAGCATGTTGTGGGCGATGACAGAATGAGTGGAATTGGCGGTGCGGACGGCAATTGCTTTTTGAGGAGAAATATTGATGATGTTATTGCGCAGCACACGGGCTGAGGCGGCCTGGTCAATAAAGATCGCCGTCGGCTGTCCGATCGATCGATTTAAATAGAAACGGTTATCTCCAATTTGTGGTGAACCATTTTTAATATACATCACCACATATAAGGGTGTTTCTTCAAAGGAATTACCTTTGATTTCCAACACCCCCGTCGTGCTGCTGTATACAGCATAGTTTTGATAGTGCTTAAAGCGATTCTGCCAGATGAAAGCCTTTGCATCTCCGGTGATACTAATGGTATATGAAGATACAAGCTCTGGATGTCCTTCTTGAATAAAGTGATTGCCGTTGATCCCGACTTCCCCTTCCTGCACCCAGATTCCTCTGCTGAATTCTTTGAATTGATTGTGCTGGATGAGGATATTCGTTCCTCTCACCACGGCCGCATCGATAACAGAGTAGACCGTATTGTTTGAAAAGACGACACTATCCGATTGATAGATACGCAGCGAGGCGCTTCTTTTTCCGGTATTCGTTCCTGATTCAATATGGTTTCCTTCTATTAAAATACGATTCGCCATATAAACGGACACAGCCGCATCTTCAAAAAGACTGATCTTATTACCTGTAATGTGAACGCTGTCTCCTCTCACGTCAATTCCTTTTTCAAACCCCTCAATCATATTGCCAATAATCATCACATTGTTTTCCGTTTGACTAAGTGAGACGCCTAAGCTCGTAATCCCTGCTTTTGTAACACCTCCTCCTACTGCACGAATCAAATTGTTGGCAATGATCGTTTCGGTGGAGAAGCCATAGGAGATACTGCTATCTGTATGATTGCCTTCAATGATCACACCATAGCCGTTAAAGTTATAGATGGAGCTTGCAGCACCTCCTCTGACGATATTGTTTCGAATTTGAATATTCAGCGGTTCCTCCATATTCACTGCATTTTCCCCGTAGCCTTCAATATCAATGCCCATTCTTGGCTCGACTCCGTTTACTCCTGCTCTCTCCAGCAGACAGTCCTCTACAATGACCCCATCACAGCCTGTGATCGAGATATTGTTTCGTCTTGAATCTGTAATGTGACAGCCAGAAATATGGATCGACGAAGCAGGCGAGTACGATTCAGCTTGTGATAATAAACCGTGGGGACTGACAATGATGCCGTCTCCCGCACAATTTTTGATTTGCACACGATTCACTTCTACATCAGATGCCCCTTCAATACATATCCCAAAACCCCACTCATGAGTTTTTCGTTCAGGGGGAAGCGACTTATACACATGCTCATGACGATCCCCTTCGATTCGCCCGCCCCGGATGGTTACATGCTGAACCTTTCCTATATAAAAAGCTGCATACCCCCATGAATCATTTGGTTTTACCTTTATCACAGCGTCTGACGCCATCTCAATGTATATATGACTTGGCACCCGTATACCTGCACCTCGGAAAGGAAAAAATGGATTACCTCTGTACACCGCATCTATTAAATACGTGCCGCTCGGTAGCCAGACATGGGAATACCCTTGTGCTTTTGTCCATTCTAAACATTCATTGAGCTTGGCTGTGCAATCCGTTTTCCCGTCAGCAATTACGCCAAAATCTAGTACATTGACAACAGTTTTTTTTAGATCAGATTCATTCAATTCCCCCAACCTAATCACTCCTTTTCACACATGTTCTCTCGTCATCCTATGCATGTGTAAAAGGTTTGCTTGTACATTACTTCAAATTTTAAATAAATTCTTTCGGAATAATTTTTAGATAATTTTCACTTCAATGAATTTTTCATTTTTTTGAGTCTTTACGCCTATTGAACTAACATTTTCCTGTTTTAGAATAGTTTTATATTGACACAAGAACTATACAAGAATATCATTTTTCTCATATCTCTTTTTTTAAGAAAGGATCTATGCCATGTCTACAATTGACCACGATAAAATTGTTAAAAGTGTTCCTCAAAAAGGGTTTTTTGGACATCCTAAAGGACTTTACACACTGTTTTTCACTGAATTTTGGGAGCGTTTCTCCTATTATGGCATGCGTGCACTGCTTATTTATTATATGTACACAGAGGTGACAAAAGGCGGTCTTGGTTTTGACCAGACGACAGCCAATTCGATCATGTCTGTCTACGGAGCACTTGTCTATATGTCAGGAGTGATTGGCGGATGGCTCGCCGACCGGGTATTCGGTTCGTCCAGTACGGTTTTTTATGGCGGAGTTTTCATTATGCTTGGCCACGTGATTTTGGCTTTGCCAAGCGGAGCAACAGCGCTCTTTATTAGTATGGGACTGATTATTATTGGGACTGGGCTTCTTAAGCCAAACGTTTCAAACATTGTTGGCGACCTGTATACAAAAACAGACCCGCGCAGGGACTCTGGATTTAGTATTTTCTACATGGGGATCAACATGGGTGGCTTTATCTCCCCATTAATTGTCGGAACACTCGGTCAAAAAGTGAATTTCCATCTCGGGTTCTCACTCGCTGCCGTTGGGATGCTTGTTGGACTCATTACATTTGTGGTCACAAAAAAACCAAACCTTGGTCTTGCCGGCACTTATGTGACAAATCCATTATCAGCTGCCGAACGTAAGAACTTCAAAATTTACGGATCATTGGTTGTGATTTTGCTCGCGGTTTTTGCTGTCATTGGCATTCAAACAGGCACACTCACAATTAATCTATTCACTTGGTTTGTCAGTGTCCTTGGTGTACTCATTCCGATTGTTTATTTCATTATCATGTATTTCAGTAAAAAGACGAGCGCAGTGGAGCAATCCAGGGTTCTCGCTTATATTCCATTGTTCCTTGCTGCAGTGATGTTCTGGGCGATTCAAGAACAAGGCTCAAACATTTTAGCGACATATGCAGATCAACGAACAAACTTGAATTTCCTTGGGATGACACTAGCGTCTTCATGGTTCCAATCATTGAATCCAATATTTATTGTGCTACTGTCTCCAGTGTTTGCTTGGTTATGGGTCAGACTTGGGAAGAAACAGCCGTCTACCCCGATTAAATTCTCACTCGGCCTTTTGTTTGCAGGGTTATCCTTCATCATCATGATCATTCCTGCATACATGTTTGGCCCGAACACACTTGTGAGCCCATTATGGCTCGTTCTGAGCTTCTTCCTCGTCGTGATCGGAGAGCTCTGCTTATCACCGGTTGGACTGTCAGCGACAACAAAGCTGGCACCTGCTGCCTTCTCAGCGCAAACGATGAGCCTTTGGTTCCTTTCAAATGCGATGGCACAGGCGATCAATGCGCAAGTAGTCAAACTGTTTGATAAAGTGCCGGAAACCGTTTATTTCGGTATCATCGGATTCCTTGCCATCGTTTTATGCGGTGTGATGCTATTACTTACACCAGTGATTAAGAAAGCGATGAAAGGCGTTCATTGAATCAAAAAAAGAAGCCTCCCAATGGGGTTGGCTTCTTTTTTGATGGTTTAAAACCGGATCTCGTCATCTCCATTGATTTGCAGCTTCAGCGGCTCACTTTGTGCCTGATGCTTTTTCACATAGCGGTGATAGACAACATACCCAATAATCATAAGCGGTACGCCGACATATAACCCGATGCGCTGCTCTTGATCAAAGGCAAGGCTGACCAATACGATGGTATTCAGTGTAATTGCAATGATCGGCAGCACCGGATAAAGAGGCGTTTTAAATTTTAAGTTTTCCAGCTTTCCGCCTGCTTTCAAGTATTTTCTACGGAAAAGCAGCTGTGATAATGTAATCGTGATCCAGCCTGTCTGGGCACTCATGCCGGCAATGGACACGATCCAGGCAAATACCGTTTTCTCAGCAAAGAACCCGGATAACAGCGAAATCCCTGTAAACAGGAAGGTGAGTAGTAAGGCATTCATCGGAATACCGCGCTGATTGACACGTCTAAATGCTTTTCCTGCCATTCCTTCCTTCGATAAGGAATACAGCATTCTCGTCGATGCATACAAGCCAGAGTTCGCAACAGATAATAAAGCAATGATAATGACAAAGTTCATGATGTCGGCCGCAAAAGGAATGCCCGTTCTCTCAAACACAGTAACAAATGGGCTTTGCAGCACACTGGCTTCCTTCCAAGGCACCATACCGGCTAAGACAAAAATAGATAAAACGAAAAAGACAAGTGTACGCCATACGGTCTGATGGATCGAACGGGGAACGGTTTTCTCAGGGTTTTCACTTTCCCCTGCCGCAATCCCGATCAGCTCTGTTCCTTGAAATGAAAAATTCACTGTGATCATCGTAACCACAACAGCAAGCAGGCCATTTGGAAACAGCCCGTCATTCACAAAATGGCTGAAGTAAGGGGCGGGTTCACCGCTCGTTGTATCAATAAACCCAAACATCGCCGCTCCGCCTACGCCAATAAAGAGTAAAATTGCAATAATCTTAATGGTAGAAAAGAAAAATTCCGACTCCCCGAACGCTTTCGCTGACCGGGCATTTAATAAGAAAAGACAGAGTCCGAATAGGAGACACCAAATCCATACATCCACTTGCGGGAGCCAGCGCCTCATCAGCTGTCCTGCTGATAAAAACTCAAGGGCGACCGTTGCCGCCCAGCCGAGCCAATAAATCCAGCCGACAGCAAATCCCGCTGCCGGGCTGACAAATTTTGTCGCATACGTATGAAACGACCCCGATACAGGAAGTGCAACAGACAGCTCCCCAAGACACAGCATGGTTAAATACATGATCAATCCGCCCACAATATAGGAAAGAACAGCTCCGACCGGCCCTGCTTGTCCAATCGTATAGCCCGTTCCTAAGAAAAAGCCTGTCCCAATGACACCGCCAAGTGAAATCATAAACAAATGGCGGGAGGTCATCGCCCTTTTCAATTGTTCAGGCTGATTTTGTCCAACATCCACAATGATGCCCTCCTTCTTCTAAGATGCTCTGTTATCAAAACATGTCTCCATGTGATTCATTCCATTTTCAAAACAACCTACTAATTATACATCTTTTATAATAATTATGCTTCCTTCTATGGTCACTGTCGCAAAGTCTTTATTTTAGTAATGTTCGCACAAATTACATCTCTTGAAATACCCTTGGCTACTATCAATAAAAAACCAGCGTGCGTCTTTAAAAGACTTTTACACACTGGTTTTCTGTTTATTTTTAAAAATTTGTTTTAACGGAGCTTCCTGACAAAAGGGAGATGGAGAATATCATAGAGGTGTCTTTTTCTTTTGTATAGCGGTCATGGCAATAATAAATAAAGCCATTTTGCTCCTTTTCGATTCTCATGCCAGACAATTGATCATGATAACCAAGCATTCTCTCTTCTTCCCACACATTAAATAGATTCATCGTACCTTCAACACATGTCATTATATGTTCACTATTTATTTTATCCGCCCATAATATGAAAGTTGAGGCATTGCCTTTTCCCTCCAGTAAAAATCCATTCTCTGATATCAGGACCACTCCCTGTCTGCGTGAAGAAGCTGCATAATGGATTTTCACTTGTATTAATTGATCATTTGAAAATTGAAAAACATCCGTTTTCATAATCTGATCTAATTGACCATCTAACTCTCGATACTCCTTCTCCTTTTTAATTCGCATGGATTTGTCTCTCCTCATTACTTTTTTTATGGCCGTGATCCTTTAGCGTCACTTTCAACAAATAAATGAAAACAAAACACGGCATACAAATGATCGCCATCCCTAAGAATGCATAGGAAGGTGATAAGGAAAATAAATACCCGCTCACTATTGTTAAAAGTCCGTTGCCAAGACTTAAACCTAATGCTGCATATAACCCGTGAGCATAAGGAAAGAATTGATTCTTTATATTTCTATCCAGGTACTTCATAAAGGCAACCTGAGTAAGCCCAAATGTAAAGGCATGGAGTATTTGCGACATGATAAAAATCAGCACATGATCAAAAAGGAAAAGTAACATCCACCTCACAATAGATGCCGTTATACTAAACAACAACAAAGTCGTCACTTGACCCTTTTTAAAAAGGGAATCGGAAATAAAAAAGAAGACAATTTCCGCAATGACTGCTAGTAACAATAAAAACCCAATATATTCTGGTTGAACTCCTATATCGCCTAAAAACAGCACAGCATAACTGTAATATGCCGCATGTGCCGATTGAAGAATAACACAAAGAAGTAGAACCAGCACAAATGATTTTGACTGGAATAGTTTTTTGATACTCATTCCTGCCCGTTCATTTTTTTCTCGTAAAGTGTTTGGGGCCCTTAAAGAAGCCAATAAGGCAAATATCATCAAACCTGAAATCATCACGTAGATAATGGCTTTTTCTCCTAAAATAGAAATAACGACACCCATAAGCAGCAAAGCCACGATGTATCCAAAAGAACCATAAGACCTGCACCGCCCGTACGAAATCTCTCCTTTCTTCATCAGTTTTGATGCCATTGCTTCATGCATTGCTAAAGGCATCGGATAGAGCAGACTAATGAAGAAGGTCGTCACAATAACTGCAAGAAAGCTATTTGCTGGTATGAGAAGAGCAAAAAGAAGAACCGATAAAAAGACCACCCATTGATTTAAACGTGCCAGGCTCATATACTGACTCGCCAATGGAAATAGAAAAAAGGTAGTCATCGCACGGGTCAACAGTCCTATCGCAATAATAATACCAGCTTGATCGGGCGTGAAATTTTTATCTGATACAAGCCATATAGACCAGTAAGGCACAAATATACCGAATGTGAAAAAGAAGCCAAAAAACTGCACGGACATCCATTTGTGAGCCTTCATATTCTCTCTGCCAATCTCTCTCTATTTGAGTTAGCTTTTATAAATTCACTCATCTTTTGAAAACAGCGGTCTCTGGATGACTCTTCAAAAGCCTCAGAATATGGATTGGCAAATCCATGTCTTCCCTCTACCGTCATCACATGCAGACCATGCTTTCCCTCCAAAATTTTCACTATTTCTTTAGGGTGAAAGGAATTTTCAATGGCAGGGAAAAAAAGCAATGTTTCACATTCAGGCGAAATCGTGACGTAATCTCTTATTCTAGATCCATAAAATCCGATTACACCTGAAAACAAATCTCCATGCTGGCTGCATAGCCAAGCGATTGTTGCACCAACACTAAAGCCTAATACAAATAGGTTGATAGCCTCATCATTTGTTTTTATCTCTTTCGCTAAATGAAGGACTGTGTTAATCGATCGCTCAAAACCAACTTCATTCATGAAGTAGCGATATGCATCATCCTCCCTGTCATCATCAAAGTATTTGACTCGGCCTAATAAATGCGGACAATAGACGTGAAAACCTGCCAACTCAAAATGTTGAATGACACTTTTCATATGATCATTTATTCCATATATCTCGTGTATTAAGATGATTGCAGGTTTTTGATGTGATGTTTGCAAATGACGTTCATTCCTTTCAAAAGAGTAAAAAACGTGAGGACTTCTCCAATACTTATTCCTTAGTCACTTTTACTTCCATGTGTAATATTCCTGTAAATGTAGGGTTAGAAGTCCATTCTGGATTTTCAAGATCGTATAAAGGCTGTATATCAGGACATCGTGTAATGACTTCTTTTAATATTTCCATGATTTCTGCCCGAGCAAATGCTGCTGCGATACATGTGTGATAGCCTCCACCAAAAGCCATATGACGAAATCCCTTTCTTGTAATATCCATTTGATCAGGATGTTCAAATACTCGCTCATCTCTCCCGGCAGAAGCCAAGAAAAAATAAACTGAATCGTTCTTCTTAATTTGCTTTCCGTGTAACTCAATATCTGCAGATGCGTGCCTGACAATGTATTGAATAGGTCCTTCTAACCTCATTGTCTCATCTAAAACTTTAGGTAATAACGACATATCCTTTTTCAACATAGCGAGAATCTCTTGATTTTTGAATAACAAATGCAAGGTGTTACTAAGAACAAACTGCGGGATCTTATGCCCCCCAAAAATCAAATGCATTGTTTGAGCAATTAATTGGTCATCCGTTAACTCGCCATTAACACCTGGTGTCTCAGAAATCAGCCGGCTTAACAAGTCATTTTTCTTATCTTTTCTTCTTTCGGCAATAGCATTTGATAAATACGCATAAATTTCTTTCACGCTTCCTCTGACTTGTTCACTTATTTCTTTACTAGGTACATGAGATACAACAAAATTTTGCATAAAAAGAGCAATATCATCAGACCATTTAATAAACTTGTCTACTTCTCCTCCTGGGATACCGAGCATTTTACACAGCACCATTGCAGGTATTGGATGAGCAATTTCCTCTACGAAATCAAATGATTCTCTATTGTTCTCTAGCACACGGTCAATAATTGATGCGACAATTTTTTTGATTTCTGGTGTAATAAGTTCAATTTCATTGACTAAAAAGGCACGATTCATATAACCCCTTAGTTCTGTATGATCAGGACGGTCATGGTAAACCATCCATGTTTGAATGATGTCAATGATGTCCTTAAAGTGTTGATCTTCTCCTTCTTCTAAATTACTCATTTTTAAAGGAATGACCTGACTGGAGATAAAACGATCACCTGGAAGGTTTGTCGTCATGTCAGCATGTCTTGTAATGAACCATGACTTCATTTCTTCATTCCAGCATACAGGGGCTTCATTTCTCAATTCCTTATAAATGTCATAACGATGTTCAAAATATTCATCACTGTACAAACTCAACTTTTTCACACTTTGTTCTGTTTTCAATTTCAACCATCATCCCTTCTGTTTTCACCTTCGAATCTTTGATTCAATTTGTTTAGTGGAATTTGTTACCTTCTCCATCATTCCGGTCTACGAGGCAAATAAAAAAACCAAGATAAAGAGAACCTGCCACCGTATCACGGAATAGCATGAGAAGTTCTACCTGATCTTGGTCTTAAAGAATACATGATTGAAACAAAGCACAGAAGTCATTCGTTAGAAAATTCTAACAATATAAAATTGTAGTAGTTCCTTTCATTTCTCCTATAAGTAAGATTAAGTAGCAATCTTCTCGTAGTCTAATTCTTTACGGGAATTAGGTAGAGACTCTCAGACCATATTACTGAAGGTATACGAGTATTGCTGCTTGCATCAAATTTGAATCAAATGGAAAAATTAACATTAAAATACTTTTCCCAAGTTGATCATAGCACATTTGTATATGAAATGGTTTATGAAAATATACCATTTTTAAAAATACACACGTATTCGTTCATTTTGGTTTTCAATTTATGTAGATCACATGGATATGTTTTGTTTGAGTATCCTTTTCATCTGGGTATATTCAGAGCGTAAGTTTGACGATTTCTTATAAGGGGAACGGCAGTTACGGGCATAAAGTGGGTGAGATTCGCTCAAGCTAGTTTCAAATGCTTTACTTTTAGGTTGCTTCTCTGTAAGATCATATGTTGTAAATACCAACAAGAAAAGTGGGGAATAAAATGAAAAAAATGTTCTTTGCCATTATTTTAGGCGTTTGTGTTGCATTGATCACTGCATGTGGATCTGGTGCAAGCGACAACGCGAATAAACAATCTGGGTCTAAGGAATCAGGCGATCTTTGGAAATCCATTCAGGATAAAGGTGTATTAACCATCGGAACAGAGGGAACTTATGCTCCTTTCACATTCCATGACAAAAAGACAGATAAATTAACTGGTTACGATGTAGAGGTCATCACTGAAGTCGCAAAACGCCTTGACTTAAAACCTGAATTCAAAGAAACACAATGGGACAGTATGTTTGCTGGATTGAATGCAAAACGTTTTGACGTGGTAGCGAACCAAGTGGGGAAAACTGGACGTGAAAATCAATACGATTTCTCTGATAAATACACGACATCTCAAGCTATTGTTGTGACAAAATCAGATAACAATGATATCAAGAAACTTTCTGATGTGAAAGGCAAAAAAGCAGCACAATCTTTAACAAGTAACTACAATAAACTAGCAACAGATGCTGGCGCTAAGATCGAAGGCGTTGAAGGTCTTGCACAATCCATTCAATTAATTCAGCAAGGACGTGCTGATCTAACGTTCAATGACAAATTGGCTGTATTGAATTACTTGAAAACAAGCGGTAACAAAAACCTAAAAGTTGCATTTGAAACAGGAGATCCTCAAGAAACGTATTTCGCATTCAGAAAAGGCAGCGGCGAAGTCGTTGACAAAGTGAATGGCGCATTAAAAGAAATGAAAAAAGACGGTACACTCGCAAAGATTTCTAAGAAATGGTTTGGTGAAGATGTTACAAAATAACATCCTAGGAGTCGTCATTCCTTGGGATCTTCTTCAGCAATCTTTTTGGCCAATGGTGATGCAGGGGATTTATTATACAATTCCCCTCGCCATCATTGCCTTTATTATTGGTATTTTTATCGCGCTTGTGACAGCTCTTGCTAGAATGTCTAAAATTAAAGCCCTCAGATGGATTTTCTCCATCTATGTGTCGGCCGTTCGCGGAACGCCGCTTTTTGTGCAATTGTTTATTATTTTCTATTTCTTTCCGACATTTAATATCACACTTGATCCATATCCAAGTGCCATTATTGCTTTTTCTTTAAACGTAGGTGCGTATGCGTCGGAAATTATCCGTGCATCTGTCCTGTCTGTTCCAAAAGGACAATGGGAAGCTGGTTATTCCATTGGGATGACACATCGCAAAACGCTCGTCCGCGTGATTTTACCGCAGGCTGTGCGTGTATCAATTCCCCCACTGTCTAATTCATTCATTAGTTTAGTGAAGGATACATCCCTTGCCTCCCAAATCCTCGTGGCAGAGCTTTTCCGTAAATCTCAGGAAATTGCTGCGGCGAACTTGGATCAAATATTGTTCATTTATATGGAAGCAGCCCTGATCTATTGGGTATTCTGCTTCATTCTATCGCTCGTTCAGCATCAAATTGAAAAACGACTTGATCGATATGTCGCAAGGTAAGGAGGGAACGACATGCTAACAGTCAAAGGCTTAAAAAAATCCTTTGGGGAAAATGAGATTTTAAAGTCGATTGATTTTTCAATCAACAAAGGGCAGGTTGTGGCCATTCTCGGTCCATCTGGTTCAGGAAAAACAACGATGCTTCGCTGTTTAAATGCACTTGAAATACCAAATGGCGGCTCCTTTACCTTCGATGATTTCTCGATTGATTTTTCGAAAAAAAATAAATCAGCTGATCTGCTGAAGCTTCGACGGAAATCAGGAATGGTGTTTCAGGATTATCACCTGTTTCCTCACCGCACAGTGCTTGAGAATGTGATGGAAGGTCCTGTTCAGGTGCAGCGCCGTCCAAAGGAAATGGTTCGAAAAGAAGCCATTCAGCTCTTGCAAAAGGTCGGTCTTGAAGATAAAAAAGACCTGTATCCATTCCAGCTCTCAGGCGGTCAAAAGCAGCGTGTCGGGATTGCCCGTGCACTTGCCATTCAGCCAGAGCTCATGCTTTTTGATGAACCAACCTCTGCGCTTGACCCTGAGCTTGTCGGGGAAGTCTTAAAGGTCATGAAGGATCTAGCGAAGGAAGGCTGGACCATGGCAGTTGTCACACATGAAATCAAGTTTGCCCAAGAAGTAGCAGACGAAGTGATTTTTATTGATGGCGGCGTCATCGTCGAACAAGGTCCCCCGGAAGAAATCTTCAAACGACCAAAGGAAGAACGAACAAAACAATTCTTAAACCGGATTTTGAATCCAGTATGATGAAAAAAGGCTGTTCTCACGTCGTGAGGACAGCCTTTTTTTATATCTCTTTTTGCAGACGAAGCGCCAGTAAATCTTGCAGGAGCAGTCTCGCTCCCTCTGGACTGATGACCACCCCGCCGGATAACACCTTATTGGAACACGTCACTTGTCCTGTTACGATACAAGGTTTGTCCTGCCAATACGGCTTCATTACAATTTGGTCTTCTTCTCGATAAATCTCCATAAAATCTTGGGGATGAATTTTCAACCGTTTTCTTATATCTGTCGGAAGGACAATTCTCCCAAAGTTATCTATATACCTTACATAGTCTTGATTTAACAAATTGCCCCCTCCTGCATCTCTAGATATCGGCGATTCCTTTTTTTCAAGGAATGAATCGCTCTAATCGGTTAGTGAAAGGATAAGTTGCAGGCTGATCCAGTGGCTAAACACGCTTCCCATAAATAATATATCTGTTTGGCGCAGGACCAATGAAAGAAAAAGGATAACATGTTGTCAGAACAAGTTCTTCCTTTTCCTGTTGCAGTGTAATAATACTTTGATCATCTTTCTTCACTATCTTTGTTTTCTCGATTTCATAGACAAAACGTCCATATGAAAGCTCGATAATCAATTGATCTCCCTTCACAAGTTCTCCTGTTCGTCTAAACACCGTATCACGATGCCCTGATAGAACGATTTGTCCGTGCTCGTTTGGAAAATAACTCTCATGAAAGTGACCAACGCCTTTTGCTAAATCATCTGCATCCGTTCCTTCTACAATCGGCAGCTCAGTTTTTAGTTTTGGGATGTGCAAGAGCCCAATCGCTTCACCAGTCTGCGGCGCAAAAGGGGAATCTGTTTGCCCCTTTTGCTGAATGGCTGCTTGTGCAGACTGAAATGACTGATCTACTTCTTTTTGTCCATCAACGATATTCAAATACCCTACAATCGCAAGACAAAGACCTGCTATGATCACTATCGCTGAGATGAATTTTTGAAACATGACTGTTTATCCGTTTCTTTTTCTTCTGTTCCAGATGATAAGAACTGCACCTATTAATACGAGTGCACACCCTGCAAGTAACAAGTTGTACATCACAGTTGCAGTATTCGGAAGATGATGACCAGGTGTATCCTGTTGTGGCTCAGAAGGTTGATCTGGATTTACTGGGACTTCTGGCACATTTGGTGGTTCTACTGTCGTTGAGTTTTCAGGTTTGTCTGGTTCATCTACATTCTCACCCTTCACGACTCCGATATTTTGAATGGTTTTCCCTTCAGATCCTTTGGCAGCCTTCGCTTCAAAGGTCACGGTATGCCAGTCGGTATCTTTGATATCACCAAATTGACCGGTGACTGTGCCTTTTGTGTAATCTCCGTTGTCGTCATCTTTTGCATCTGTGACGGTTTGTCCATCTACTTTTAGTGAACCTTCGACATATTGAAGACCTTCTGGCAGCTTATCTGTGATGACCAAATCTTTAATGACACTGTCTTCTACACTATTTTTTGTTTTGATGGTGTAAAGAAGGGTGTCGCCTGCTTGTACTTGTTTTTCATCTGTATTGCCTTCTGCTTTTTGAGAGATTTCTGATGTTTTTTCTGATTCAAGCTTTGGATCTCTTGGATCAATGTTTGTTTCGGTTGTTGGTTCATCTGGCGGCGTGTTTTCGCCTGTTACTTTCGCTGTGTTTTGAATACTTTTACCTGATTGGCCTTTAGCAATCTTCGCTTCAAAGGTCACGGTATGCCAGTCCGTATCTTTGATATCGCCAAATTGACCGGTCACCGTACCTTTTGTGTAATCTCCGTTGTCATCATCTTTTGCATCTGTGACGGCTTGTCCATCTACTTTTAATGAACCTTCGACATATTGAAGACCTTCTGGCAGTTCATCAGAAATCACGAGATTGTTGACGATGCTGTCTTCTTCAAGATTCTTTGTTTTGATCGTATAAAGAAGGGTATCGCCTACCTGTGGTGTCTTTTTATCTTTATTGCCTTCTGCCTTTTTTTGAATACTTGCAGCCTTTTCAGATGCTAGTTTTGGATCACGAGGGTAAATTTTTGTTTCTGTTGTTGGCTCTTCTGGCGGTGTGTTTTCGCCTGTGACGCTGGCTGTGTTTTGAATGTCTTGACCAGCCTGTCCCTTTTCAACTGTTACTTCAAACGTCACG
>Ga0209463_1000409_pt1 | contig 35819 bp, 56 predicted proteins | sample AgamicMgSfrz_FD_187169 | JGI IMG/M metagenome (GOLD analysis project Ga0209463, IMG submission 187169) | Agave microbial communities from Guanajuato, Mexico - Mg.Sf.rz (SPAdes) (version 2) | ecosystem: Host-associated > Plants > Phyllosphere > Phylloplane/Leaf | place: Guanajuato, Mexico...
GGCTATAGAAACAATGGAACGTACTCTACGAGAGACCCTTAAGGGGTCTCCCTTTATAAGAGTTATAAATGACAAGCAGGTGGTGATGAGGAGTGAGCACTTTCGGGTTGGGCATTCTTTGCGGTCTGGCTATTCCATTCATTATTGAGTCTCTATGGAGAGCGAAGATGAGAGGGAAAAAGGCTTCGGAGAGATGGCAATGTAGAAGATGCTTAAGAACTTTCCTATGGGGAAACAAGCATGTAAGAATGGTACAGTTAGGAAGAAATGACGGTAAAGTAATGGACTGCTGTCCTACGTGTGGCAGTGTACAAATAGAAAAGGTGTGATAATATGTGGTTTGAATGGAAGGCTGTAGCATGTAAGGTGTGTCATTGTTTGCATAGAGTTCATAAGACTGAATCAGATTTGTGGGTATTAAAGTGTCATTGCTGTGGGGAGTCCTTAGATGGGTGTACTATAGAGGAGCTTCATGAGCCTAAAGGTGGGTACAACTTGTTTATGGTAGATAGGAGGGCTGAGGTTAAGCCTTTACCTGTAGGAGGTACTGTCACTAGAAAAGGTGCCATACAGATAATAATTGATTGGTGGGGTAAGGAGGTTGACCTCTTTAAGGTACTAAACCAGCTAGATGAGGAAGGAATAATTTATAATGACTCACATACCTTTGCATTAAAAAGAGTAGCCGATTAGGGCTACTCTTTTTATTTTTCTAATGATTCTAGCCACCCCGAAGCATTACCTTTAACTACTGGATATAGCTGGTTAAATAGTGCTGTCTGACCTGCTGTGTTAGGATGTATCTTATCAGATTCTAGGTTGGCTGTATCATCTGTCCAAGCATCCTCAAAATGACAAACTGGTAACCCTTTTTCAGTGGCTACTGATACCATAGCATCCCTGTAGGATTGCACATAAGGAGTTCTTATAGGGTCTGTTGTCCTACCTGGAGTACAGAGTATAATAATCACATTAGGATTCTTTAATCTGATAGTGTCTATTAGTATCCTTAAGTTGTTCTTATAGTTGGTTGTCCCTTGGATATCATTTGCACAGTCATTTATACCAACCCCTATAGTCACTAAATCAGGCTCTAGGTCATTCAACCAAGGTAGGTTCTTTACCATCTCAACAGCTTCCATACCCCCAATGCCTTTATTAATTAAGCGACAAGCCCCATAGTCTTTGCGTATAGCATCCCTTAGCTTGGTTGCATAGTAATGGGAACCCTTAACAGTAGTTGTGTTAACTGCCCATGTCCATGAATCCCCCATTGCGACATAAGTACCACCTTTAAGCATTGTCAGTCACCTCAATTCCACGCACAGAACCATATAGCTTACCTGCCGCAGTAGGTACTGCCGCTACTGTTACAGTGCCACCCTCATATATCTTTACATCACCGTTAAGCTTAACTTCTAATGGTGTCCCTGCCTTACAGAATGCTACCTCGTATAGGATACCATTTAGATTTGGACCTACATCAGCCATATTAGTTGCGTATACAATGTATAGCATTGCATCAACGTTGCAGGAAACCTTTACAGATAGTGGATAGAATACACATCCTGGGGAGCACCTAACCTGACCAGTACTTGTCATTACTCCTGATGGTGCGTTAATATCACCTGAAAAGGAGTTTAGCGGTCTGCCCTCTCTCCATAATCTCGACTCAAAACTTTCCTGAACTGATACTACTTCTTGCCCAATCTTAGTTTGAAATGGGTTCTCCCTGAATTTGGTATCGTTAATGCTGATTGGTAGGATTTTGTTTATAATCTGAGCCAAGTTAAAAGCCATCTGTATCACTCCTTTAAATAAAGAGTAGCCGATTAGGGCTACTCTTTTCTATTACTCATCATCATTACCATCGTTATACTTAGCTGGGTCTGGATATAGTTTGGTATACTCAGTTGTGTTGTCTGTAGTAGTCTCCTTACCAGTACAGTCATAAATCTCATAAGCCATACCACGTCTACTTGGGGTGTAATCTAGGTAGATTCTAAAGCTCTCAGTAGTTAGCTCTCCTGCATCAATGTTAACCCTGATACGGAACTTAGCTTCTGAGGTACGGTTGATACTACCTGTGTTGTAGTTGGAAGGTACTGCATGATACCTACTGTTGATTGGTACTACGTGTGTTCCAGCAGGTAAGGTTAACTTAATACTGTTGTATAAAGCATCCTTGGTGTCTGTGAAACTCATATCAGGGTGGTAACTTTGATAGATGAATGGGTTAATTGTAACTGTAGCAGGGGCAGATAATGTGAATTTAAAATACCCACTAGCTCTCAGTATACCGTGCCTGTTTATCTTGATGTCATATGCTGTGTGAGCAACATTAGTAAAGGTATTAAGAGTTGTAACCTTATTAGCGTTAGTCCCTGTCTTGTCATACATAAACAGCTTAGTCCAAGGCTCTGTGTTCTCCAGTACATTTGTCTTAAACTGTAGTCTGCATGAGTTGATTAATACATTACCCATAAACTCCATACACTTTGTCATCTCTGCACTACCTCTAGCCGGTCCATATTTACCATCATGCCATTCAGGGTTAGCACTTGTCATATGGAAGTTAGCCGCAGCATAGCAGTGGAAAGTAGGTACCGCTGATGTACCACGAACTAGTTTGTCTCCTGCCTGCCATCTCATGTCAATAACATCGTCAAAGACATCTTGATATATAGGAAGATAACGACTTGTGTAAGCGATATGCTCTGCATCATTGGATACAATACAGTGTAAGTCTTGATAAGCTAAAGCTTCTTGGTACTGTATTAGTACATCTCTTACATACTGAGATTCCTTCTCAGAGAATGGAGCTGTACCCTTATAGTAAGTACCCCCAACCTGTGAGCTTGTTGCTGTTAAGTAAGTCCATAAGTAGTCTGTATTCCTGTTCAGGTCAACAAGGTTTTTGTTTTGACGCTTGTTATTGGCGAATCCCCATGGATTAATCATAGGAAGAACAATAATTCGAACATTCCTGCGGATGTAAGCCAGCTGAGGATGGTCTTTCCAGTCATGGGTAACATGGTGCATAAATCTCCATAAGGCAAAGAAAGTAGTATATTCATTACCATGAGTACCAGCACTAAAAATCATTGTCTTAGTGTAGTGCTTAGGCTGAAACACATACTTGTAGATATTATATGTGTCAGACTGGTCTTTCCCTAGTACTGTCCTAGTGATGTAGGTAGGGTCAAAGGTACGTAGTTCCTCATAAGTTGCGTTTATGTTAAGCTCTGGGTCTTTAGTGGTGGGGATATTATTGTCTCCCCAAATACAACTAGGTTGAGTAGGTGGGTTCCATAGGGCACGGTTATCTATAGAAAAGTCCAGTTGTTTCGTTAACGAGTTTGTTAGTGCGAATTGTGTTATGTCCATGGTGTATAACCTCCTTAGTTTCCTTTAGTAATAACCTGTATGTTGTTGGGGTCTCTTACATCATAGGTAATTGAGCCTGTAGGAACTGTTTCTTTAACGGTTGTTAACAGCCCTGTACCATCATAGGTGAGCTCAGTAGTCTTTGCAATCCTGCCATCCTTATCTTTCTCTGTTACTTTAGTGATATTACCAGCACCATCTTTCTCAGTAATAATGGTAACATCTCCAACGTATATGAGCTCTTCTACGGTATCCTCTGTTCCATCAATACGGTCTCTATTCTTAAAAGCTACCCAAGATTGTTCCCATTCTGTACGGAGCATGTAAGTTTTACCCACGAAAGCGGATAAACCTGCTGATTCCCCTACAGACATATCAGATGTAATAGCTTGAAACTCTTTAATATGCATACGTTCTGCCATATGAAGCACCTCCTAAAAAATAAGAATAGGCTCTGAGCCTATTCTTGTTAAACCACAACCTTTAAAGTAAGAGTAGTCATATGACTACTCTTGATTATATCAATGTTAGGTTGTGCAAAACAGTGGCGTAGAAATAGAAAGTGCCTGATGTACTACCTACAGGTGTTGCTAGTAGCTGATTATTAACAGTGTCCAAAGTAAATGTGAAGCTAGGGTGATTGGCACTACCTCCACTAGTCAGACCACTATCCCACTCTAAAGTTATCTTACTATTTACAATATGCTTACCTAGAGCCAAGTGATAACTAGCACTGTTGCCTGATAGGGAGTCTGTGTTTCTAGCAGTCAGTATAATCTTACCGTCATACTGTACTGTGTCCCCATTATCACTGCCTAAAGTACATATAGGAGTATTAGCGGAGGTGATATTCTTAAAGAACCATCTCTCCCTCATACCTGTGAATCGATAAGGTGTTTTACCTTTATTGTAGATCATTAGACCCTGATGTACGTTACCAACAGTTGTAACTTTCTTAGAAGTAGGGGTAGTATCTGACACGTACAGAGCGTAATGGTCTATGGTAGATAAATCCGTAGTACCATAATAGCTGACAGGTGTTGCCACATATTCAATCATGTTATTACTGTATACTACTTCACCATTTTGGTCAATAGTAGTACCATGCTTACTAGGATAAGAGATAACATTAGCGTCTATGACGCCCTTATGTGAGGATGAACCACTTATGTTTATACCATCAGAAGGTTGTCTTTGTCCACACCATGCTATGCGGTTACCTATTATACTAAATCTTTTGACGTTTACTACCTTGATAGCATCTAGACCTGCTTCAAATAGGTTATTATCACTAACACTCAACCAGTCACAAGTACCTACGTAAACGTTGTATTCCTTACCTGTATCCTTAGAAGCATAGTTAGGGAAGAAGCAAGTGTTCCCACCCATTAGTAGACCATCTATGGATTCACAGTATACATGGGTCTTCTTAGCTACGTTTATAATGTTATTAGTGAAGTGGCAGTCATTTGTAATCATCCATGACGAGTTACCGCCCTTACTAATGTAAAAGGCATAGTTAACATTATAAAAGTGGTTAGCATCTATAATGACTTGACCTATACTGTGGTCAGCCGCTCCACTAGGAGGGGTAGACAAGATAGTCTTATCTGAGTTCATAAAGATACACCCTTTAATAAATCCTCGTCTAGCTCTAACTATCTCTATCGCATTCTTTGTCATGTCTAGGTTATCAATAGTTACACTACTAATATCAAATAGCATCTCTGCCACAGTGAGGGGTGCATCTATAATAATAGTACCTATTAATTTACCTTTACCTGTTATTCTAACATTACTTTTCTTAACCCTTAAGTTGCCTTTAAAGGTCTTACCCTCAGGTATATGAAATGTACCACCACTAGGTACCGAATCTAAAGCCGACTGTAATAAAGCAGTTTCATCCGAGCCGTCTCCTACAGCTCCATATTCTAAGGCGCTTACAAAGTATTTGGTATATGAAATTGCTCTATCTAATAAGTCCCAGTTACCGTTAACTTCCATTAGTGGATTCTCTAACCCACGTCTATCTTTAGCCTTAACCAAGCCTATATTCTTCGTAAATTGCATCTCCCATGGATTATTAGACACGGATATTCCTCCTTTAAATAGGGGATAGATTGAAGTCTACCCCCTTGTAAACTAATTCAGTAATACCCAATCCGCAGATGAGGTAGTACCAAATGCTTCATAGGATTTCTTATTGGTAGTATCTAGATATCTTTGACCAATATATGAAGGAGTAGTGGTAGGTGCCGCTGTACCTGTAGTAGGTCTCTTTACATATGGGTTCTCACTACTTGGTCTCTTCTGAGTACCTGCTGGTAGGGCAGATACTAAAGCAGCCTTAGTATAGAACTCAAAGGTATCAGTACCCTCTACCCCAGTAGTAAAGATTGTAAGAGGTTGGAAAGATAGTCTAGACCAGTTATCCTTACCAATGTTAAAGTATAGACCAACTAGAACCTCCCCACTACCTTCCTTTTCAATGACAGCCACAAAGTCATTAGCAGATAGCCCAGTTACAGTACCAAACTCTAAGAACTCAATCACATCTAAGTCTACCTGAGTACCTACTGCAAGGTTGGTTGCAGGGACAATCTGTAGATTGACGATACCCACACCATTTCTATTTAGTGCTCCATCCGCTCCCAGCATGTACTGCAATACCATATCAAAGCGTGCATTGGCTGATGACTTGATACTAACCTTTGCTAATGGAGCATATCTAGTTGCATCTACTGTGGAAGATGAACTAGTGACATATCCGCCTATAGGCTTTATGAATCCGTTTAAGTGTTTAAACTCTACTGTTTCATTAGCATTACGAGAAGGTGGTATCTGAGCAGTAATGTCTGATAGTTTAGAGTCTACTTCATTAATCATGCTCTTAGCATTACCTAATGATCTCTGTAGAGACTTGATATGACCTGAAGCTACTCCTACGTAGCTACTGATGCTAGAGATGATGTCACTAAGGCTTTCAGGAACTTCAGCCAAGATATAAAACTCTGAATTGGCTTCCTGACCCAGTGCTTTAGAAAATTCACTATGTTGTTCTACAGTGAAATTGTAGTTTTTGTGAATCTTCTGACCTTCACGCAAGAAGATTTTGTTCTTATCAGACTTGTAAGGGATTGTGTACCCCCTGTTGGCAGAGCCATAATATAGCGCCCCTCTTGGGTTATAGAATATGTTACCACTAAGTTCTATATCCACTGTATCAGACAGAATGTTATATAGTAGTAAGTCCACATCTGTACCCTTATCAGGTCTGAATTCATAAGCCCAGCTATACCCTGCATTAATTGAGATATTATCCTTAAACTGGCAGTTAACAAAGTTAGCAGTTGTCTGACTAGACCATATCTCAAACGTCTGAGTACACTTCCAGAAGATATTGTTCCTAACTATTACATTAGACCACCCTGTAGTCCCTTGCATAGTGAATCCTACATCGTACACGTCATAGATTTCGTTATGCTCTATAAGGACGTTGTTACCTTTATCAAAGAATTCGATACCATTACCAAAGCGTACAGTACCATCCCCATATCCAGGTAGGTAAGAACCCCCTGCCGCATGTATGACACAGTTAAGGATGTCTACGTTATCTCCTGCATTACCTACACAGTGACCTCCTGTACCCTTAATCTCTAGGTCTCTAACTGTGATGTTGTTTCTTTTGTTCACTAGAGTAACATTAATAGCTATCTCTATATTCTTTACTAGGGTTGTTGGGTTAGCAGAGGAGTATACGTACAAATATGTGCTGTCGGAATAGAACTGCCATTGAGATGTTAGCTCTGCTAGTGCTTTTCTCTTGTCTCCCTTAATGACATCATCTAGGTTTAGAAATCCCACGTTAGTATCAGCGGTGTCTCTGTTACCTGTGTATGTTCCATTAAGAGTTAGATCTATCTTCCATACATTAGCTGAGTGCTGTACCCAACTAGAAGCACTATTAGCCACCTTGTATCCTGAGATGACAGGCTTCCTACCAAACCCATAAGATGATATAACTACCTTACTAGTGAAACTAGGAGCATCAAAGGTTAAGCGTCCGTAGAACACATCGTTACGTTTAAACTTAATCTTATCTCCTCCTGTAAAGGAGAATACTTTTATCTTAGCTAGAGTCTTCCACGCAGTAGCTTCTGTTAGACCATCATTACTATCGTTACCTGAGTTGCTGACATAATAAGTAGCCATAGTCTCTATCTCCCTTCTAGGTTAGTCTTTAGCTGGTCTAGGTTATTCACTAGAGCTGATTCTGTTGTGTCTTCTGTGTCAGGCTTACTAGTAAGCTCCCCTAGTACATTATCAATGATATCCCAGTTACCATTAATCTCCATAAGAGGGTTCTCCAGCCCAAACCTATCTAAAGCCTTAGTCAATCCTAAGTTCTTAGTTACTTTTGCACTCTCATCGTTATGTGCCATATGGTTACCCCCTTGTACAAATTGAGATACTATTATTAATATTATCTCCATATGCTTCACTATCAAATAGGCTCAATGCCTAGTTGTCTTCCTATACCTTCGTTTGACTCCTTTCATCATTCATGCGAAAATGCCTTTAGTGACAGGGGAGCACCCCAACACATATCAAGCATATGAAGGAGAGATATTAGATGGCTAGACAAAAACGTTATGCAATCGCTGTACTTGATAAGGAAGAGATTATGGGTGAACGTACCAGCACTCTAAACTATATATGTGAGGAGATAGTTAAGGATGGTAACACACCAACGTTCTATAGTGGTATTGACTACTACATGAACATCTTAGTAACTGGAGGTCACTACATTGCAGCATATGATATTGACCACCTCATTAAAGCCTATAGAGCGGCTAAGAACATCCTATCTGAGCAGGGAGCTTTCAACATGGAAAGATATTTAGCTATGGGTAATATGACTCAAGAGCACCCCGACATAGAGAACGCTGACCTGCTAGCTATTGTGTCACACGATGAAGGAGAGGGGCTTACTTACTTCTGTACCAAGGCTAGTCCTGATATTCAGTGGGAGATATTGGATTGAGAGTCCTAGTGACTGGTAGTAGGGATTGGGATGACTGGGAACTCATATATAAGGAGTTCATCAAGCTACCCAAGGGTGCTATTATAGGTCATGGTGATGCAGAAGGTCTAGACCGTATGTGTCACGTCCTAGCTACTGAGATGGGCTTTGAAGTAAAGAAGTACCCTGCTAACTGGAATCCTGCTGATGCTAAGAGGTCAGGTCTATATCGTAATACTCAGATGTTATTCGACTTCAATCCTGACCTGTGTATAGCCTTCCGTAGCAAAATGAACAGCAGAGGAACTAATGATATGATATATAAATGTAAGATGAAGGGCATAGAGACTAAGATAATTGATGGGTGGAAGTAGATGATAGTAGTATTCGTTACGATGGGACTGTTCATACTGTCCCAAGTACATGAGCATAGGGTAGATAAGTCTAAAGGAGGAAGATAATATGGAAAGAATTGATAATCCAGAGGTAGTAGTGGAGACTGTGGAGATTACAAATCAGGTGGTCATTACTAGGAACGAGATAGAAAGCATTATAGTTAATGGAATTGAAGGCGGAATTAGATATTGGTGTTACCACATAGAGGAGAATCTAAAGGATGGTACTTATATTAGAGAAGGCAAGCCCAATCAGACACCCCTATCAGTGTGGGTAACTAAGTTGACACTGGATGGTAAAGAGGTAGGCTTCTTTGATGGTGAGGAGACTAAGTACCTCAGCCTAGAGAACTTGGTGTCGTCCTTCAAGTATCATATTACAAACGGTAGGGCAGACCTAGAAGACTACGACTCAGGAGATGCAGATTATATCATACAACGTGCCCTATATGGTAGTGTAGTGTTCGGATGAATAAGAAAAGCTAGCCCTTGGGCTAGCTTTTTGTTATAGTTCTGCTTTCCACACTAGCTTGAGGTTATTGGAGCCTGACGCAGGTGCAGTATTAAAGTATACAGTTATGTTCGTTGCATCTGCTGTTATGTTTCTTATCCCTGCCGTACCTGTAGCTGAGTTGGCAGGGGTAGCCATGAAGAAGGTAGGTGTTCCATTGAGCCCATGAGGAATAGCTTTGGATGTAGCAGTGCCATCCCCACTATAAGTCACGGTACCCTTGTTAGCCTGCACATAGTCAATCTGTACTAGGTTGAGAGTGTTAAAGCTACTAGCCCCTCTAGTACCCCCTACAAAGAGATTATGAATATCCCTTGCGATGGTAGAAATGGTAGATGTTTTATCTCCCTGTACGTCAAAGACCTTCTTAGCATTCTGACTAGTCCAAATGTTACCTTTTACTGTAGCATCAAACTTAAACTCCGTTACAGGCTTTGTATCGTTACGTTCCCTAATTAGAGAAGCTATCTCTCCATCTAAAGTTACGTTCTCTATAATAACATGACCCTTAATAGTTGGCACATAGTTATTGCTGTTAGGTGCAATGTCCACTAGCCTATTACCTGCGTTATAAGGGGCTGTATTCTTAATGCGTCCACCTGAGATTTTCAAGTGTCTAATGTTACCGTACACCTCAAGACCTGAGTTGAATTCATACTCCATTTCATTATCACTAAAGATGATACTACCAATCTCTCCCATACCTGCTAAAGCACCATTAATCAGAGCCAGCTTAGATACAGACCCATTCAGGCTGTAGGTTCTTAAGGTGTTGTTTGCTACTAACATTTTCTTAAACGCAGTACTATAGTCTGAGTAACCCAATCTAAACAGAGTGCGTGTAGCGGTTACTGTGTTGCCTGCTATGACAATATCATCTGTGCCTGCCATATCTCCACCTGAGGATATGAAATCTAAGCAAGACAGTATAGTATTATTGGAGATGATGATTTTGTTATTGACCTTAGCAGGGTAAGATAGACTATCCCATGACCCATTGCTCCAGAACCCAAATACATTAGCTTCTATATCAAAAGTATTACCCTCTAATATTAGTAGCTTACACCCATTTCTTACCTTAACTGCATCAAGAGTACCTGTCACCACACCTCTTTGATAGAATGTACACCCTTCTATTACAACACTATCAGGCATACGAGCATCATTCCATGAGCGCCCACCTATATAGATGTTATGATCCCCATAGTTACCGAACTTACAGTTCTTAACCTTTAGGTTGTACTGAGAAAAGATAATGTTAGACCCATTGGTGTTAGAGAAGGTACAGTTTTCAAAGGTAACATCACCCTCTGCCCAATCACAGTCACAGTCAGTATATAATCTGCCATCCTCTACATCTAAAGGAACTATAGTCTGACTACCTCCATCAACTGATAGCCCTTTAATGATGTTATTACCTAAGAGCTTAATAAATGGACCCCCACCATTTTCTCTTCTGTAGTTTCTGATTAGCTTTCCTCTAGTAGAAACTATGCTGACCCCCTTAGGTACAGATAGTTGCTTTGTAATACGGAAGTCAGCTTCAGGTACAAATACATCCTTATTCCTTTTTGTACTCGCATCCGTAAAGGCTTGTTGAATAGCAAGTGACCAGTCTCCAGTATAGATATCTGACAGAGTGTTATAACTAGGCACTAGGGTCTTATAGTCTCTGACATCTGTTCCTGCATTGTCTCCTAGCATTTCTGCAACCTTACCCAACACGTTATCTATAATATCCCAGTTTATATTAAGGGTTGCCAGTTGCTCTTCAGTACCAAACCTGTCTGCTATCTTACGTAGACCTAGTTTATCCGTAAACTTCCAGTAATCCTGCATCTTATTACCTCCTTCTTTGATACTAAGATTAATATTAGTAACTTACCTAGGCAAGTCAAACAGACCTGAGTTATGTACTCAGCACAGTTTGATTCGTGCTATTTTCTTACCTATTATTTATTAGTATGTTTGATAAAAGGAGGTAATATAATGGCACGTAATGAATTTGAAGCAGACTACACTAGCTTTTTGAGCTTAATGAAAGTAGTAGATAGATATAATACTGAAAGCCTTCTTGTCCATACGAATGCTAACTGGGATGTCCTAGACCAAAAGATAAAGGAACTATCCTCAGGATTCGTAAGCTTGATAGACCCACGCTTTGAATCTAAGAAGGTAGCTATCAGTGGTGGATGGGACTATGGTCCAGTACTACAAGCCGCTATTGAGTATGTAATGACTAATGGTGGTGGGACTATCATATGTCCTCCTGGAGACTTTAGGATTGAGAGTATGGCTCGTACTCACTTAGATAGCTATGATTCCTCTGACATTCAATCTCACCTAGCTATTATTGGGGCTACTCCTATCATGGCAGACCTATTCAACTCTAAGAAGAAGAATGTTACACGTTTTATTAAGAAGAATGGTAGTGGTGCTATGATTGGGGTTAACTTCACATCTACTAATGCTTCTAAAGTATCGGGAGTATGGCGTAACTTCACCGTTAGAAACATTGCTTTCTATGGTGGTGGTACGTATGACTCTAAGTACACTAATGCTTTTGCTTCTACCCTACCAGTTGATGCTATAGAGATGCATAACTCTGCTATCGTATTAGAGGACTGCTTCTTCTGGGGTTTACGTAAGGGTGTAGCACAGCCAGCTACAGTTAACGGTGTTGATAACTACTGTGACCAATCAGTGTACAATCGCTTAGGATTCACTAAGATGGGTGATACTTGGTTAGAGTTACAACGTCCTGATGCTTCTACTATTGATAATATATATGGTTATGATATGGCTAAAACTTGTCAGAATGGTGTATATGTTCGTAAAGGTGAAGCACTTGAGGTAGGTAAAGTCCTATGTGCAGGTAAGTCAATGCACTTAGCTCAGAACTTTGAGTTAGTTAACTTTACAGGCGTTAAGGCTTCCAAGATTGGTACTGTATATGGCGAGCGTATTGAGGGCTTACTAGTTAACCTAGAGAATGACTGTGCTGATATTGAAATCGCTCAGGTAGGTGGACGTCAGTATGGTAAGACTCTTGTTAAGGCTCGTAACACACGTAACTTAACAATTCATTACCTACACACTCACTATGAAGAAGGTAAAGTATTATCAGCAACCGATACAGGGGATTATTCTAAGTATGACACTATTACTCTTCCTTATGACATTGATGTTGACCTTACAGTGTACAATACTCGTGTTGGTAAGTGTACATTCCGTAATGGGGTACATCAAGCAGATGGTACATTCACTGAAACATCTCTACGTACAGAACCTAGAATGCCTAAGACTGCCAAGGCTGTGTATGGTATTGATGACTACATCCTTACTATCTATCACAATGGTACAAACATTGTAGCACGTGTACACGGTGTAGACTTGGATTGGACAGAGTTCTGTGGAGGTACCCCTACGTACAATGCTGGTACAGGACTATTAACCTTCCCTGCTACAGGTATCTTCAGTAACCAACCAAGTGCTATGGTGACAGGTAGAAAGCATCCTACAACAGGTGTAAGGAATATTCCTTTCATTACTACTAACAATCCATTAACAATTGAGCTACTTAAGACAGACTTTACTCCAGTAGCGGCTGTAGATGTGGCAATCTCATTGCTAGTGAAATATTAATAAAGAGATAGGCTTATGCCTATCTTATTTTTGTATTAAGGAGGTAAGGTCATGTATGAATCACAACTGACTAGTAATCTTAACCTTAGAAAGATTATAGATAAGTTTGGTACTGAAGAGCTATTAACTTCTACCAATGTCAACTGGGATATCTTGGATAGAGAAGTATATATCTTGGCATCTCAGGCTGTAAGTGTTCTTAAGTATGAACAATTTAAAGTAGCTACTGCGGATGGGTATGATTGGCAACCTGCTATACAGATGGCTCTAGATTCAGGATTTAAAGCAGTATTCCTTCCTGATGGAGAGTACCTAGTCAACAGACAGGTACAGATTGGGGATGACACTGTCCTAGCTATGGCTTATAATGCTACCATAGTACGTAACTTTGCTATTGGTGGTTCAGGTGGAGCTACTATCCGTAACAAGAAAGTAAGCAACACTAACCGAAATAGAAACATTGGTATCTTTGGAGGTTGCATCAAGGCTAAGGACTCTAGTAAGACTGGTAAGCACTTAGCTATGTGGGGTGTTGATGGAGTTGTTATTAGTCACCTTAAGATGAGAGATGTTTATGGTGATTGGTCTACTATCTTCCGTGATTGCTATACAGTCTTTATTGATGGTCTAGACATTGATACTATTGGGGCAACCCTTTATAGTGATGGTCTTCATATCACAGGTGGTGCTGATTATGTTATCAACAACCTAGTAGTTAAGTCAGGGGATGACTGTATCTCTCTTACTGTAGAGACTCCTGAGGACACTAACATAGACCGAGTTACAATCACTAATGCTTCCCTTACTACTAGACGCTCATCTATCATTAAGATGACAACCAAGACAGGCACTACTGCTACTATTAAGAATGTTAGTATCAGAGGCGTTAAAGGTATTGGTGGTACCTTAGATGCAGGTGAAGCGATTGTAATTAAGGATGAAGATAATGCAGGGCGTATATCAGATGTAGAGATATTTGCTAAGGCTGATTGTAGCAAAGGTGCTGGTGTAGGCTTCAGATTACAAGGAGCAAACAAAGTAACAGGTAAGGTAGACATTGATAAGCCACAAGGTAAGGGTGCTGACATCTCTTACTGTAATGATTGGGATTTAGATATTGGTGTAGACTCTCCTAGAACAGCAGGGGTGAGTGGTATATCTCTTGCTAAGGTAGACAGCTTTAACCTTAATGCTAGAGTAGACAATGCTACCCTTCATGGTATTGCTGTAGGTGCCGCTAGTCTTCCAGCTACTAATGGTAAGATTACTGGTAGGGTAAGGAAGAGTACTAACACAGATGTTCGTCTAATCAATGCTAATGGTGTTGATGTAGAAGGAGTATTCTGTAATGGTGCTAGTGGTATAGTTGAAGATACTGGTAGTGACTGGAATGCTGTACGCTCATGTGATGTTCGTAACGTAACAGGAGCTACTAAGATTGCTATGAATGGCTCTAACTCTAAGATTCCTCAGGGTAATAGGGGCTATAACTCATTCAACCGTGGTACTAGTGCTGTAGCTACTGGTGCTACAAGCATAAATATTGCTCATGGCTTGTCTGATGCTCCTAGTAGTGCAGGTATTACTCTTACTTTAACAGGTACACTAGGTGCCGCTAAAGAGCTTAAGGTGACAGCTAGTAATGCAACAACCTTTACAGTCTCTACTGATGTAGCACCTGGAGTAGCTAACTGCACCTTCATGTGGACAGCATTTATAGCCAAGTATTGATAAGAGTACCTCTTCATGGGGTGCTCTTTTGTTTTGATTTACTATACTAAATCACCTATTATTTATTAGTATGTTTGATAAAAGGAGGTAAAGATATGACTAATAACAGAGAGATACAGCAAACAAAGAATATCGGTCTGACTAAAGTCATAGATAGGTTTGGTACCGAACAGTTACTACAACATTTAAATGTTAACTGGGATATGTTAGATGATATTCTCGCTGATATAGTTGATAAAGTAACTGTTCAAGCCAAGGGTGTTCTTACTATAGATGACTATCCTGTTGTACTTCCTGAAACAGATGATACAGCTAGAGTACAGAGATTGTTTGATGATATCAACGTTAAAGGTAATACCGTAGTATTCACTGAAGGTACCTATATGGTGAGTAACGTTACTATCTCAGATAAGAAGTCCTTCTCTATTATCTGCCATGCCAACTCAATGATTAAGAGAAACCCTATGTATACAGGGAGCATGTTACAGATTACTGGGTGTTCTGATATATACATCAAGAAGATACACATAGATAGTGATGATGGCTTTGGTACTCCTGCTAAAGTAACAGGTACCTATAATGCTGACTCAAAGACTTATACTGTTGACTCTACAGCAGGTTATAAATCCTCAGGTAGCTTCTATGTTTATACTACAGCAGGCATTCAGTCAGTTACGTATACAGGCAAGACTGCTACAAGCTTTACAGGGTGTACTAACTATGGAGTAATTGGTGGGGGAGGAATGTCTTCACCTGTAACTACAGGCAGTGATATCAGACCTATTTATGGTTCACCTCTACGTTTAATTGGTGTATCTGATGTAGACATCCAAGCACCTACGATCCTAGGTAACTTTAACCATGCCGCTTCCGATATGATTTCTATAGAAGCCATAGGCACAACTACAGTTGTCTCAGGGTATAATGTGTTTACTCCAACAACTCCTACCAAGAATGTTAAGATATATCAAGGTACTTTCAAGAACTCTGGAGAGGAAGCTATTATTTGGCGTAATGGTTGCTATGACATTTGGGCTAATAATAACTACTTCGAGAATGTTTGGGGTACAGGGGTTACTAACAAAGGTAACAACTCTCGTGTTCAGTATAATACTTTTGTTAACTGTTATATTGGTACAGAGGTTAATGCAGAAGCTTCTATCCTAGAGCAAGGTAATGATGGAAGTGTTAAAGGTAATATATTTAGAGACTGTGGTATCCCTGTATTCATGCAGACTACTGGTACTCCATTGGAGAACGCAGGTAAGTTTGTAAGAACTTATAACGTTGAGGATAACAAGATGTACAACAGTACATTCTGTGCTATCTATGGTAGACACGGCACTGAAGCTATTATCCGAAACAATAAGATTAAGGGTGTTAAGCTTATTACTGACCCACGTGTTCCTCCATACGGAGCTGGTAATGGTATCTACCTATTCAATGTTCATAAATCAGAAGTACATGATAATAAGATTTCTGATTGCGATAATGAGCATTTATGGATTGATAGCTGTAGAGATACTAACATGGTAGGTAACAGAACTAGACAGGGTGGCTTGTTTACTAAGACAACAGGTACATTTAATGCTAATGCTGGTACGTTTACAGTTGAAACTACCTCAGGATATGCTGATAGCGGTTCATTTAAGGTCTCTATCAATGGAGTGGAACAAACTATAAACTACACAGGCATCACTGCTACAAGCTTTACAGGATGTACTGGAGGAGATACTACAGCTGTACCTACCGGTTCATTCATTAGAGATGTTGCTACTAAGCGTCATGTGTATATTAACACTTGTACAGATTACGAATATATAGACAACAAGACCATGAATGGCTATGTAACGTTCCACTCTGCTAAAAGTGCTGTTATCAAGAACACTAAGGTAGTAAACACGGATGCTACAGCCGCAGTATTAGTGACAGGTGATTCCTATGAGAACGAGATTATAGGAACTAATGTAACTTATGCTAGGCAGTATGCTATCAAGTTAGATGGAACTGGACGTACTCAGAAGCAGAATACTGTGAGTAATAGTAAGATTCTTTATGCTAGTGCAGGTGCCAATGGTGGGGCTTCAGCTATCCAGATTATCAACAATGTGAATCCAATAGCTAATAACAACTCTGCATTCAGTGACTTAGCTAATAAACCTACGTACTGCGTAGAGCTTATGAACTCTGTAACTGGGGGGACTGCATTGGATAACACTGCTATAGGTAATACAGCAAGTGTTCCTAATAAGGATTGGAATACTACCACTCCTAATAACATGCGTTCTAAGGAGCTTAAAGGTACTATGACTTATAGTGCTGATGGTACTCTAAGTTCTAAGACTTTCCCACATGGATTGAATCCTAGTACTCCTACCTCACTATGGGTGGTACCTAACAGTGCAGATGCGGGTGATGCAGGTATCAGATACTTTACTGCTGATGCTACTAACATCTATGTGTACTTCACTAAGCCCCCTATCGCAGGAACGAATAACGTTTCCCTAAAGTGGGGAGCAGGAATATAATAGAGAGTATCCCTTCATGGGGTGCTCTTTTTCTTTGTCTTCTGTTCTCACATCAGAGACTCACCCCTACACAAATCATAGAAGATTTTCTACACACTTGATACACCAACCACCTCTTCCCACCCTTCCATCTCTTCCTGAGTTTCAAGCCTATAAACTCTGTACTTGATTTTGAGTTGAGAAATTTGTTTGAGTTACACCCATATCACCCTATTTTTATGACTGTAATCACACAGTAGTTAAGAAGTAAATTTACTACCCACTCACTCACACATGATTTACAAATACCAAAACTCACTTACAAAGAGGCTACTAAGGTTCCTTTTACTGGTAGGTTTTTACAAACATACCAAATTGTTACGAGGAATATTCTTCCTACATAATTTAATCATACTGAAGGGGACACGTTTATATAACTGTCTCCTTTTTGTATGTACTTCTCACCCTATCACTCACTCCCCCGAATTATATAAAACCTTCACAAAGAGTATTCATTTCATACTGAACTGAGTTGTTGTTTTCCTATTGTTTGCTATGGTTTGAGAAACATAAGAGTGATGACGATATTCTATTGCGAAGCACCCGACAGGGGATGGCGAGTCTCACGAGCTATCTGAGCAAGGGTTACTCCCGAGGATAAACGAGGGGTATACACCGAAGTCTACGCTGGAGGGTGCAAGGAGTATACGATAGTATACCACCGAAGGATACTGAGGGGTATAAGAAGTATAAACCGAATGAGCAACGAGTTCGACGAGGGCGGTACGCTAGTACTGGAGTGGAGGGCAGGAGAACTCTCAGTATGAATAGATATATGAATACTGGAAGAGGGGATACTCTATGCATTCCCACAGTTATATAGGAATATAAGTAGGCTGGGAGAATATATTGTATCCCAGCCTTTATTTATGTTAGGGGAGAGTGAAGGGCAGTATCCTATAAACATACATAGTGACGACTGTCCCACCCCCTATAGATACAGTATTACGAATTTTTAAGATTACTATATACGGAAAACATAACCGCTACAGCTACACTGATAGGAGGTTCATACAATGAGTATGGAAGATATACTAGAAGCTTTAAAAAGAGTAGGTACTTCAGGAGATAATCCATTTAAGAAGTCTAAGAGCTTAGGTAACCTAGTATTTGACAGCTATGACATACCTAAGGAAGGTGTAGACCAAATGCTACTAGACTCACAGATACACACAGGCTATACATGCTATATATGCGGTAATACCGCTCCCTATCAGGTTCTACCTAAAGAAGACCAGTATAATACAGTGGAGTTACAGAATGGTCTATTTGTATGTAAGCATCACCTAGATATGAAGGTAGTAGACCCTAGCCGCTACGGTATAAGAGAGTTAAAATAGAGGAGGAAATAGCTATGGAAGAGTATAAAGGATTAGAGACTAAGTACTATAAGCTAGAGAAGCTTGTAAAATGGGAGCATAGAGAGCAGGTAGACACAATGCTCCTAAATGGGGTATCCCCACATAAAGTTAGTGACTGGTGTAAGGAACATAACTTTAGTATAAGTCATCCTAAGCTGTATGAATATAAACGTATGCTACAGGAAGCCATTACTAAGCAAGTTACTATAGAGAGAATACTTGGAATAGGGGTACCTAAAAGAAAACCTATCTTACTGGAAGCCTTAACTGGGGGTAATACCACAGAACTAGTTAAGAATGAGATGCAGGTATTGGATGGTATAATACAGCTAGGGTTTAATGCACTCACTCACTCACCTACTGTAAAATTACAGGATGCTATGAGGGCTATCGAGCTAAAGAGTAAACTAACAGGAGGTAACCATGGTGGGTTTACTAGCTACGGGTTAGATCAACTTAGGGAACTAGAGACCGCTAAGTTTAATGCAATGGTAGAGGTAGTCATGCAGTACTTACCTGAGGATAAACTGGAGGAACTACAAGAGGCACTAGCTACAGCAGAGCGTACGTTCTATGAAGAGAAAGCCCCTGATATGCTAGAAGAATATGACAGAGCAATAGAAGAGGAATTAGCTAGCGGTAACAACACAGTAGTATCGGATGCTCCATTCTAAAAAGCTAGGGTAGCTACCCTAGCTTTATTGCTTTCCTATCTACAAGTATTCCATGCTCCACCCTAAAGGCACTCACACGCCTACCTGCCATGTACTTACAGTCATATAAACCAAGATTATGGGTATAGCCCTGTACTGACTGCTGTGCCTTCCATTTGCCAGTAACACTGCACTTACTCACACCTAATACACCGCTGCTATTGTCTCTACGTTTACACTGGTTATACATGTTATTCTGATGGGTATCCACACGCAGATTATCTTCACAGTTATTTAGACTATTCTTGTCTATGTGGTCAGGCTCTAGACCCTCTGGACAGCCTGTAACTAAGCGGTGCATACGTATACACTTGCGTCTAGTACGCCCACTCTTAAGCTTTCCTAGACTAGGGTCAGCTACATAAGTCACTGCATACATTCTACCATTAGCATCCCTCATAATACACCATGAGGTACCAAACTGAGAAATCTTATCTAGATTCCACTCATCTAGTAGCACCGGTATCCTTTTACCTTTATGTTTGCATATCAGGGTTATAACACCATTATTAATAGTATACTCATTCTTCACATTAATCACCTCAAATAAATAAAGTCACGTAAAGGAGAGTTGTCACTATGGATAAAGATACTATTATGCAACTAGTAGCTCAGATAGGTACTGCACCTGTAGCTCAGTTTATCTTAGATAGCGGTCATGATAGCGTAGACAGCTACTTAGCTAGCAGAGAGCCTAAGCAAACCGCTGTTCAAGTACCTTTAGGTAGCGGTGATGGTACAAGTGCTAGCCTAGTTGAGCATTACATCAATCTAGACAGACCATAAGGGGTCTACCTAGGAAAACATTTCCAATAAAGAAAAACTCTAAGAACCCAGTATCTATGCTAGGGTTCTTTCCTTTTTTAAAAAGAGCGCCCTATCCAGTATCCCACCGCTGACAACCTCTATCCTACCTCTACCCTGTAACCCTACCCGTACAGAACGTCCTTGACTTTAGGTCTGTTTCGTGAGAAGATTAAGACATCAGCAGGGGGCAGTGCTTCCTGACTACACACGAGAATATGAAGGAGAGTGTTGAGTAATGGCAAACGTATATATGGTGGTAACTGGTGAAGGTACTTTAGAGGTAGGAACAGTAGCGGAGGTTAACAAGGCGTTAGGTATCCGTACAACTAAGAAAGCTATCGTATCTGGACAGGTAGAAGGAGTTACCCTAGTAGAGGATGTACAGGATGAGGTACTCACAGATACACATGAAGAGGAAGTAGCTATCCACACAGTAGAGCAGGCTACAGTGGCTACAGAAGAGGTAGTAGAAGAAGCTACTGAGGTAGCGGAGGATAGCACTGAGGATACAGTAGAGGAAGAGGAGTCTACTGAAGAGCCTACCGCTACGGAGGAAGTAGAAGAGGAAGAGCCTAGTGAAGACCTAGTGTACCCTGAGGTAGGAGACTACGATGATAGTGCAGACCTTAAGAAGTTCTACAAGAAGCTTAGCATAGAGCAACTTCAGGAGTGGGTAGACCTAGAAGGACTAGAGGTCGTAGCTACAGACAGCCAACCTATCTACCGCATGCGTCTATGTATGGCAATCCTATATAAGCACTTCCCTAAGGCAGAGTCTAAGCCTAAGTCTAAGCGTAAGTACACTCAGTCTACTGAAGAGCTAGTACAGATGGCTATTGACCACGATGTAGAAATTAAGGATGATAAGGGTAATGAGCAGATACTAAGAATGTATGCTATCATGGCTCTACGTAACGCTGGAGTACTAGACTAATACTACCATCCCTACCCTAAGCGGGTAGGGTATTCTTTTGCCTACATTCATAGGAGGGTTACCTAGGAAATGCTTTCATATAAAGTAAACCGCTACACTAGTAGCATTACCAGTAGGAAGCGTCCTTGACTTCCCCCACCAGCCGTGACATAATTCAATTATCAGCAGGGGAGCACCGCTCCACTGACTACAGAGTATATGAAGGAGATGTAGTGAATATGAAATACGCATTACTTACACTAGCATGGGATTATGAGCAGGTAGCTCCGCAGGTAGCGGTAGTACATGGACTCACAAATAGAGAGCTAGAGGATATAGTAGACGATATCAACCGTAAGCATATGGAGCTAGATGAGGACGAGAGCGGTATCGACCCTAGACAGGTAGTAGCAGTCCTTAGAAGACGTGGATTTACTGTAGATGTACCTGAGGAAGTAGTACAGATGGATAGCTTTAATGGCTGTGAACTACGTAGCAATAAGGAGGATGACCTAGCATGAGTAAACCTAGTATGACTGTATATGTATCGGATGTAGATATCATACCTGCTCAGGCTGTAGAGCAGGTCATAGCTAAGGATGGCTTTAAGCACTCAGCTAAGAAGCGTATGTATGAATTCCTTATTAGTACAGTAGGCATTAGCCATGAATATCAGCTGGATAATAGCGATATGGACTTCGAGTGTATGCTAGACCATATCACAGACCTAGACCTAGAGGAGCTAGCACATGAGCCAGTACGTACGGTGGAGGTAGAGCCTATAAAGAATGAGGTACGTAGGCTAGTAGCGGAGGTAGAGGTACACACCTTTACCTATCACGCCCCTAACAGCACTATAGAGGTACGATACTTATATTCCTAACCTACCGTCATACCGCTACAAACGTCCTTGCACGGAGCGTAGCGGTGTGGTATAATAATATTATCAGGAGCGGGTCACACCGCTACCACCACTAGGAGGATGATATGTATGGAACGAAACGAGTATAATCTATTAGCGGATGGCGTAGAGGTAGTAGTAACACGTAAGCTACGAGTAGGTGGCACGTATCACATCAACAGCTCTATGGGTATGTCAGGTATCATAGATGGCGAGGTAACTGTGCTACAAATCGTACACCCAGCGGATATGGAGCCTAACGAGCGTGAGAATACCGTTACCCTATGGCAGGAGATAAGCGTATTCGAGGAAGGAGACGAGTACTACGAGGAGCATATGGATATGATATGCAACCATCCATGGGTACAGTACCAGTACGACCCTAGTACAAAGATGGTAGAGGACGAGATACAGTGGATACCGCTGGAGGTATTTGCAGACCACCTATCCCAGCGATAATATACCCCCTAGCTATGAGAGTAGCTAGGGCTTTGCTATGCCCTCATTTATAGGAGGGTTACCTAGGAAATCCTTTCATATTAAACCTAAAAAGAACCACTGGTGGTAGCCAGTGGTTATAGGTATCTAATTAGTCCAACCGTAGCGGTTATGATTGCAACGTACAGGATGAATACCCCATACTGGAATATATTGTCCTTAGTCTTCTCGCTCATGCTAAGTCCCCCTCTACGTATTCTATTGTAAGCCCTAAGTCCTCAAGACCGTGTATGATGAGGTACAGCTCCTCTACTGTTGTGGCTCTGAAGACTAGCTCCTTCTTCTTTCCGTTGCTAGGATTGCTCATGATAACCTTATGTTTCATATCCATCTCCTCCTTCTTGAGCTTATTATTGCATGAGGGTGAGCGGTCTGTCAAGGACGTTTCCGTAGGGCTTTGTGGATAGTAACGTATAGTGTAGAAGATTTGAGATGTGGGCTTGTCCTATGAAACAATGGTTTTAAGCAAGAAAACAACAACTCAGAGGAGCTGGTAGAGATGGGTTTATTCATGACTAAAGAGGGTTTGAAGATGGTAGCAGAGGGTATTGTTCCCAAGGAGCTAAGAGAGCTTCTAGGAATGCAGGAGAACGTTCTAGTCCCAGTACCCAAGGATAGCAAAACTGCATAACGTTGGAATCAAAGGCTTCTGCATCCGTGCAGGAGCTTTTGTTTTGCCCAATTTTTGCTTGGAGAATTTCTAGCAGATTTCATCGTTTGGAGTGGTTCAAAGGTGAAAATCTTTGGAAGGGAGAAGACGTGAATTTGGAGCATTTTGGGGCGTTTAAAGACCCAATGCGTTCCAAACGTAGCGGTGCAAGGTTCCGCTAAGTTCATAGAGGGTCTAGGTAGGAAATCGTTTCATATAAAAGTACAACAAAAAGAGAGGAGCCGTAGCCCCTCTCTATCTTATGCTTCTTCAGCTTCATCAAAGCAACCTGTAGGCTTAAGTGCCATGATTGCTCGCATACGCATGATTTTTAGGTCATCTGTAGGCTCCATCTCAACCTCTTGCTCTACTACCATGTCTAATAGTTGCTCTAAGCTATACTTCTTGTAAGGTGACTCCTTCTTGCCCTTAGATGGTGCTTTAGGGAAGTTCTTGTACAGGATAGCCATGCACTTTCTCATGCGTAGGATTTGCTCGCTGTCAGTAGGTTTGATTTCATCTTGTAAGCCTTCTAGCTCTAACCACTCGTCTAACTGCTCGTTAGTAGCGTGCTTGTAGAATTTCTTAAGGTCTTTAGCATCTTCAAAGTGTCCTACCTCTGGAAAGCCATTCTCTTCGATAAATTTTTGTACAAATTCCTTATTGATTTTAGTTGTTTTAGCCATTCTAAACATCTCCTTCAGATTCTTAGTTTAGTAGGTGAGTCACTCTCGTGTCCCCCTCTGTAGTTTTATTTTTTCCCGAATCCATATTTCAAGCAAGGACATTTGTGGCTGTAGTGTAAGGTGATGGTGTATGCCTAGGAGTGTTGGTGTAGCTCATAGGAGGGTTAGGTAGGAGATGCTTTCATATAAAGAAAAGAAAGGCAAAAGAAAAACCCTACCGCTTGGGTAGGGTCTTGCTTAGAAGCTTGGTCTTGGTGTAGCTCTGGATACAAACTCGTGTACTGGTAGGTAACGGTATGCAATACCATCTTTATCTCCTGCCCAAGTCTCGTAGTATACCCAGTCAGTAGACTTGAGATATTCCAATACCTTAGGGTGAGTAAGCCCGAATGCACCTAGAGTAGATGGGTTGACCTCATCATAACCTACAATGCCTACAACTTTTACTTCCTCGTATGCACGAGAATCCCAGTCGTGTAGGTCATACTTCATACCTGCTTCAATATTCACTTGTACAGTAATCTGTTCTTTCATCAATATCATCCTCCTAGTGAGTGGGTTGCTCCCTCTCTGATAATTATATTATGTCATGGATGGAAGCCCAGTTCAGGGACATTTCAACCTGTAGTGTAGGATTGTATGCTTAGAGTGCAACCCATAGGAGGTCTACATAGGAAATTCTTTCATCTAAAAGGTGAAACTGCGTTAGCTCCCGTAACGGGGCTTAGCGGTTCAGTACTTAGTAGTTGGAGTAATCTTAATACCTTTTTGTTCCAACCAAGCCTTGATAGAAGGCTTCATCTGTGTTAGAATAGGCTCAGCATGAGTATAATGTTCCAGCTCACCTTGTACCTGTGCATCTAACGCTACCTTAGAAAAGAAAAGGCTGTTGTTGATTGAGTAGCAATAAGTGTAGCCTTGGGAGTATAACTGACCATGAGCTGTGTAAGCTCCTACCCAATCGTATTCCTCACCTTCATTCTTAGACATATCTTGTTCTAGGATTTCTATCATTGTGCTCACCTCCTAAACAAAAAATAGACACTGTTCACATATAGTGAAAGTGTCCATTATGACTTGTCTTTAATATCTTTGAACCAGTTCTTAACATAGTTACTAATGATGAATACAATAGTTTGAGTAAGTGATAAGTCTCCTAGCTCTTCTTTATTCTGTCTCCTAAAGCTCCAAGCACTCCAGTACGCTCCAACTAAGCATCCTAAGAAGAAAAGTATTAGCATTGTGGTCAACTCCTTCCCTGTGTGATTAACTCAATTTTCGCCTTTTTAATGAAGAAAATCTTGGACGTTGTCCACAGCTAATATAGTAAAGGAGGAGACAGTCTAGAGTCCATAGGAGGTCTACTTAGGACGTTGCTTCATCTAAATTGTTATCTGTGTCTTCAGAGTCCTTTGTAGGGTCAAAGGGTCTAATCATACCTTGCTTATGAAAGAACTGCATCTGTTCAGTTAACTCCTTCTTGATAGTTGAACGTATAGCTGGTGTGTTCTTCTCTCCATGTCTAAAGATAACATGCTGTACAGTCTTCTGTACTGCTGGAATATACTTCTTATCTGTACATACTGGTTTGGGGTCTACTACTACATTGATTTGTCCTGAAACGTTAGTAACTGATACCTTGTACTTATTGAATACGTTGAACATGCTTCATCATCTCCTTGTATAATAAAGAAAGCCTGTGTACTATAATCCGTCTCCTTCAGTACGCTATGCGTGCTAAAAAGATATACTTCGTATATCTTTTTAAAAAGAGTATTAATATATTTCTTTTTTCTTTTTTAATAAATTAATTAATTAATTCTTTTAATACTCTTTATATAAACTTTTAAAAAAGCATGTAGAACCTACTACATCCTAGCTCAACAGAGAGAAGTTTCAGGTTCACGGCTTTCTTTAATGCAAAGGGAGGAGTGATTGAGATGTCAGAATACCGCATGAACAAGAAGGAAATTGAGAAATTGGTATCAGATAAGACTTGCGATGTCGCTATAGAATCTACCCTTGGATACATGGACTACCACTTACAGCTACTATTTGAAGCAATGAATACAGAAGACCAAGAGCAAGTAGAGTCACAAAAGGAGCAGTTAGAAAAGATTAGAGAGCATCTAGTAGCTTTGGGACACTTTATACCAACAACACTAACACAGGAGGCTTAATATGTATAACAATATCAAACAGTATGCTGTCTATAACCCTGAAATAACTAGGTTGACCCCACAGCCTATAGAAGACCACTACCATATACATGTGCCTGAAGAGGATGCTAAGTGGTACACCAAGCTATGCTTCAGACTAGGAATGTGGCTAGTGCGTAAGACTGGAGCATTCGAGCAGGTGTTTACTGAGCCTAAGGATGGACCAACGTATACTCGTATCACTATCAACTTTGAGGACATAGAGCTTGAGATTGCTAAACATAAACATATGCTAGAAGCAATATATAACAATGAGCTTGAGTATATCATTATGGGTAGAGACGTATATAGTGAACTACAGCACAGTCGTATGAAGAACCTACGTGAGCCAATGTGTGTAGAGTTTCCTGACCAATACCACAGCTATAATCCATACTACCGTAATGGTGAGCGTATACGGATGCAGTTTGCTGGTGTTGAAGTCAAGGTAGTGCCCTACTTTAAAGGCTTCATGGGTATTATGAAGAACCGCTATTGACCCTCTACCCAAGAGGGTTTTTCTATGACTAAGGGAGGTATGAACCATGTGTCAGTGTACCTGCGACTGCAAGAAAAAGAAAAAGAGGAAGGGCATGAAGCTCATAACAGCACTCATACTATTCATCCTACTACTATTGCTTGCACTAGACTACGTTGACAATATGAAGAAGATTACCAACTATCAGTCAAGATTGCTACTACAGCAACATGAGCTAATACAAGAGCATGACAAGGAGATAACACACCTTAAGCTTGCTGTGTATGAGTTGAGCAAGGATACACCTAAGCCTGCTCCTAAGCCCAAGAAGAAAGAGGAAGAGAAGGAAAATATTAGTGCTTATGAGGTTGCAACTAACCCTGTTAGCTTCTCAATAACTGTGCTAGGTGGCTTGGAGGTTATAAGAAGAATGTTTACAAGAGGATTATAAGCCAACGGAAGGTGAGGATTTGACAGTTCTCGCCTTTCTTTATTGTAAAGGGAGGGAAAGAGAGATGATGGTTGAACTAGATAAAGGCTTGAAAGAACAGTATATGGAGCTTCGCAATGAGTATGATGCAGTGTGTAATTCAATTAGACAAGGTGATGCAATAGGTCTTAGTAGTAAGGAATTGGCAAGCCTTACTCAGCTTAAGAAGAGTCTTAATGAGAAGAGAGTGGCTTATGAGGAAGCTATGCTGAGTGAGATGTCACAAGGTAGTAACCTTAGCAAGCTGACTGAGGATGGCTGGTATGCTATCAGATACCTCAACAACAAGAGTAAATACTTCCTAGCAGTTGAGCCAATCAAAGAGGATTGTATTGAACATATTGAGCGAGGAAGGTTTGATAGAGAGCTAACTAGAGTATACCTAGATGATATGCTACCTTCAATCAGGAATGATGAGGTGTTAGAGAAGCATAAGAGACAGACAGCAATAAGAGTAGAGGAGCTGTTAGCAGAGCATGCACAAGTAGATATAGTGCTAGTGAACGTTAGTGATGATGAGTCTAAAGGTATTAGACCTAGCAGTCATTCACGTGAACGTAGAGCAGAGCGTAAATTCAATGTAGATGAACGCTTCAGTGCTGAGTATGCTAGACTGCATCGCAGACAGCTAGATGATGATATTATGGCTGAGTTTGAGACAGCAGAGCATATATGGACTGATAGCAAAGGCATAGAGTTTTGGTTTGGTGCTGATAACACTATGTTTGTTGTGGGTGAGAATGAGACCACAATCAACTGTAAGGCTATTGTGACTCTGTATGAAAGCACATTTGGCTTTAGCAAGGAGATTAACCGCACCATTGTATTACAGCAGATTGAGGTTATCAAGCAGAAGCAACAAGAGCATACACAAGCCATGCAAGAGCATCACGCTCAATATGATGTGTTACAGGTAGAGCTAAATACCACAGCTGATGAGATTGCACTGTTAGAAGCAAAGATAGAGGAGCTTAGAGCTAAGGAGCAAGACATAGTGAGTAAACAGGACTTGCTTATCAAGCAACTAGATGTCAAGCGTAAGGAGTATGATTGTGAATATAATAAGCTATTTAAAAAGTGGGAACTGTAAATGTGGGTAATTATCACTGCCCTTGGAGCCTTAGTGTTCAGTGATGAGTTGATATTCCTGAGTAAGTTGTTAAGGAGGAAGAAGCGTGAATAGTAAGGATATTGAGCTGGCTATGACCTTTGTAGATGAGGACACAACAGACGTAGTGCTTACCTTCAAGACTCATGAGGACTTACCCTACATGAGGAGAGCTATTGCACAGCTACTTGGGGAGCCTGACCATAGGCACCCTGACTACCTAAGATACGGCAAGCTAAGGGTTTGGATGAAGCCTTTAGACTTTGAGGATTGGCACAGATATGCAGGCTTACCTGTCAGAGAGTATTATGTCAGACGTGATGATGAGCGCATGACTAATGACTACCTAGTGTTAGACGGCTTTGTGTTGGCTAACCTGAGCTTAGTGGATATATACAACTGCTTAGTGCGTGAGGGCTTACCTGCTGAACATGCACTAGCTAAGATGCATAAGGAGGGACTTATTAATGAATATCAAGAAGATTGAGACAGTAATAAAGAATAATGAAGCACCAGAGGTAATGATATTGGGCACCATCAAGCTTGGTATTACTGATGTATTTAAGGTGTGGCAAGGTGATATGGAGATTGCCACAGCAAAGCTCAGTGCATATAAAGAGACAGGTGCCATGTGGTTTGGTGACACAATGTACAGACCTAGTGAGGTGGCTATGTACACAGTGAGACAGGCATATAAGAAGGTAATACAGCCACGTATGGAGGACTTGGGAGAGGAATAAGGCATGGGGGTGCTATTTTAACCCCAGCCCCCCTATTTTTTACTGTGAAATAGGACGCACCATGACCCCCCACCCTAAGGAACCAAATCGTATGCCAAGTACGAGTTTTCGGGTTTTTCCAATTTTCATAAATCGGAGGTGTGACATGAAGAACAACTACGTTGTAATGGGAGATTATGTTATCATAGAACTGCTTACTAAAACTGTACCAAAGTATACGGTGATTGATATAGAGGACTTACCTAGAGCCAAGGAGATTTCAGGAAGATGGTACGCTCAATATAGACATGATAAAGGTGTATATTATGTAGCTGGTGGAATAGGTGAGGGTTATAAGAAGGTACTGTTGCATAGGTGGTTAACAGACTGCCCTAAAGGTATGACTGTAGACCACAAAAACCATGACACCTTAGATAATCGCAGACAAAGCAACCTCAGGGTAGTGACTAATCAACAGAACACTTTTAATAAGAAAGGTGCTAGGAGTGATAGTACAACTGGGGTTAGGGGAGTGTCTTGGGTTAAGAAAGACAATTCCTATCGTGCACGTATTAAGTATAAGGGAAAAGTAGTATATGAAAAGTACTTCAAAGACCTAGAAGATGCTAGTGTAGCTATTGAGAAGGAGCGTGCCAAATATGAACAAGGATAGATACCGAGTACTACAGAATGGTGAACAGGTCATATTCGCTGGTAACCCCATCATTATCACTGGTAAGGAGAGAGCACAGGAGTGGGTAGACCAGCACAATGAAGTTATGAGACGTATGTTTAAGTTTACTAAGACCAATTTTACTATAGAAAAGGTGGAGGAATAATGGAGAAGATACCTAAGGTAGTTATCAGTGAAGAGGTTCTAGTAGAGAGTAACTTTATGAAAGACCATAAGGTGATTATGTACACTAAAGAGGAAGGGGGTACTTATCACTACTGCATAATAGATGCTAGTAAAGTTAGGGACATCATGTTTAAGTGGATGGCAACAGGAGACTTAGTACTACCTGTACCTGGAAGTCCTAGAGCGTTTAATATGGTCGATATATTCAAGGCATCTTCAGTAAATGTATTGGGTTCTGAGCAGGAGTATACTAGAGTACCTGTGACAAGGGAGGGTAATAACTATGAATAAGAGACATACTAAGGAAGTCAAAGTCATTGAACCTGCCCAGCCTTATAACAAGTGTGTAATGATGTTCTATGCTACTGAGGAAGGTGTTACCCCTGAGCACATACCTGTTACACGTAAAGAGATGTATGAAATTATAGAAGAATATCAGAAGCATGGTACTATTACCCTTAAGTTTCCTTGGGGGGAAGATAAGAAAAGACTATCCCCTCTATTCATTAAGTTCTTTGAAGATGTCGGAGGGTATAATGCTACCTATGCGGCTGTAGCGTGGGAAGATGGCGAAGAGGAACCAAAGAGTGTATTTGGTAGAAAAGAGTGGGATGAACGTTTACGTAGATGGTATGAAAACATGAAGTTCTTAGGCAGAAAACGATAGAATAAGCTATGGGAGGGGAGAACTTTGACCCCTCCCCTTTTTTTTACTAGTGAAAGGAGGGCACACCCACCTCCCCCCATCAAGGTTTCCATATCGAGTACTGGGTGTAAGTTTTCTATAAAGGAGGAAAGTTCAATGTATCTAATCCTTAAGAATGGTAGAGACTTCATGATTGACGGTAAGCCGATGGTAGTGGGAACAGAGAGGTTGGCAAGGAAGATAGTACAAATGAGCAATCAGGCTATGGCTAGTGTAGGCGTTAGTACCTTGTATTCTTACAAAGACATACGAGATGAGAAGGATAAGTCGAAGCTACCTCAGTCTATTGAAAATATTGATAAATACTAAGGAGGAAGACAAATGGAAAAATTATATGTTGTATATGCAAATGGAGAGTTAATGAGAAAAGGTAAGGCAATGTTAGGTTCAGATAACGAAGCTGTAGTAAAAGGATGGAAAGACGCACTAGAGGTATCAGCTGACATCTTAGGCAATCACGATACTTTCTATGAAGTAGTACCTTATGTGATTGACTATCCTACAAAGAATTATGCAGAACAGGGTGTTGAGGTATCTAAGCCTAAGCCTGAGGACTTCACAGCAGGTATTTCTAATGATGCTTATATGTATGCTTGTAAGTCACTGGGTATGAACCCTATGGATGTAAATACAGTACGAACTTCTGAGCAATGGGCAGAGATAGTAGAACTGGCTAAGAAGCATGATGTTGGGGTACCTGAGCGTCTTAAAGGTGATGTATATGCTCGTAGAGGTGAAAATGGTGAGATTCATAACCCACCTAACAACCTTTGTGAGTACATCAGTAGACCTGACCTACACGCTGGTGAACCTGTTACTCCCGAAGGCAGACCTTGGAGTACTAGTGTTCAGTTTAGTGAGGGTTGTGACCTAACACCAGTACCAGGAATTAAACCTCAGCTTTCAGAGCATACAGAGGATGAGGTAGAGGAGATGCTAAATGAGAACCTAAAGAACAAGATTGAGAGAACAGCTAGTAAGGTTCTAACTAAAGAAGTACACGGTATCTACTCAATGGATGATGAACATAAAATGTCTGAGTTCCATAGGGACGGACAGCATGTTCTATTCTCAACCTATGAACTAGCTAACAACTATGTAAATCGTATTGCAAACTTTGTTGAATTTGGGGTATTCTCTAGGAAGAAAATGGTACCTATTACTACAAAAGTGATCGGAGATGGTCTGAAGTGACTATCAGTGTATATGAACACCGTTTCCTCAGTAAACATCACATAAAGATAGAAGGGAGTGACCTTAGTAAAAAGGTCACCCTTATATCTAGGGGTCATAGGATACCTATACAAGCCAATGGACTAGAGTTCATAATGGATATGGACTCAATGCACCCAAAAGTAGACATCTATATCCCAAAGATACTAGTGTCCAAGCCAACCACAGGCTTTCTGCTAAACTTCGGTGACACAGATAACCCTTTTGACTTAAGGTTTATGTTGATGCTACCAAGACAAGTAGAAACTAGTAAGGGTGTGTTTGTAAATAGAACTGAGTTAAAGAAAGAAGCAGTAGTTATAGATAACACGTGTACACTCTCAGGTAAGATATCTAATCGCACAGAATATGCAGTAACTATAGAAGATGTCCACCTTAGGGGCAGACTGGTTACAGGGAGGATAAGAAAATGAGACCCTACTTTAGTTACACCCACCACCGTGGAGATGGTACATGGGCATTAACAAACACCTACTCGGATGTAGGAGGGTACATTGCCAAGTTTCATGATGAAGAACTAGCTAAGATTACCTGTGCTATGCTTAATGGTCATGCAACAGAGGAGCAAAGAGAAGCCTTCCTAAAGTACTGGGAAGGTGAAGAGGATAAGCTATACAAGAAGTTTGAAGATGAGGGTATCATATGATGTGGGTGCTATGGGTGGTGTTCATATTATCCTGTGGTGTGTTCATTCCTATGGGGCTTGAAGTCCTTTTCTATAAGCTGATGGGTGACAGAATACTCAGGAAGGATAGGGATGAAGATGTTTAATCCTGTATTCATAGTAGAAGGTTGGTCTGATGTAGATGTGCTACGTCAGGCTTATCCTTTCATAGAAACCATAGTTACTAATGGAACACGAATGAATAACCGTGTTAGGGCTGATATTAACAACCACATGAGACTAGGATTCACACCCTATGTCCTATCTGACCCTGACCAAGCTGGTGACCAACTGTATGATATGGTGAAGAAAGAGTATCCTCATATAGAGAGGATACTTGTTGACAAGGAACAGGCTAAGAAACGCATGAGTACTAGATGGAAATATGGGATTGAATATTGCAGTCCAAACTATCTAAAGGTTATACTGAGACCTTACATGGAGGTGGCATAAATGTCTCTAATGCAACGGAAAATAATGAACTTGTATAAGGATGCTAAGATGAACTACCGCAAGTGTGAACATCTAGTAATGGCTGAACACTATCACCTTGCACTAAAGATAGAGTTAGCTGGTATAGCTTCCATTGGCTCTGAGGAGAAGATTGAATGGTACCATGGAATGAAAGTCATAGTACTGAACACAGTGGATGATGTACTTCTAATCGGTTAACCCTACGAGGGAGAGAAGTTCACGCTTCCCTCCTTCTTTTAATGTGAAGGGGGCGAGAGGATGAAGCAAATAAAGGTATTTGAAGAGTGTATTAAAGGTCTTGTTGGTAAGAGGCTTATAGCTATAGGCAATGATGGTAATTTGTACTTTGAGGGTGGCATGGCTATTGAAATGGGTATAGAGAACTATGAGTTCAACTACAATACAAAAGACCTAGACCTAAAGAAGCTCATGTACTATGCACCAAGTCTAATTAAAAAGGAGATGGAGTAGCATGTTATGGGAAGGACAAGGAAGAACTAACTATGGATCACATAAGGAAATCAGTGAGGGCATAACAGCCAAAGTAGCTAAGGTGGAGTTCACGTGCAGAACTGATACTCAGCCTGCATACCACAACGAGACTGACTACATTGACCGCTTCTTTGGTGATATTACTATCAATGCTAGTGTTCCTCAGCATAGAGTTAATCTGTTTGGTACAAAAAGGTATTCAGATTCTACACCACAATTCAAAGTATCTGTGTCAGAGTTACCATTAGAGCTACAAGAGAAGATGAAAGCCTTGTGGCTAGAGATTGAAGAAGCACTAGTACCTAAGGAGGAGAAGTAATGAGTAAAGCATTGAACAGTATCAGATTTATTGGAACTAAGGAAACAGAGGAATATTATGAGGTACACCTAAAAGTCAACAACGAATTACACAAGGTAGGTATTGAGAAGAAATATGTAGATGAAGCCCAAGATAATAGATGTCGTGTTAAAGTGACTTCATTAGTAGTCTTGATGGCAATTACTAAGCTAACACAAGGTACATTTGCTGGTATTGAGGATGAGCCTGAGATACCTGACTGGGTTATTGAAAATACTAAAGTCATCTCAGAGCTATCAGAATATGAGCGTGACCTATACACTACTTGGATTCAGTCAGTTGAGTACCAAAAGTTAGGAAACAAGACAGTTGTAGCATTTGTTACCCTGTATAATGGCTGGGAGTTCGTTGGTAAGGCTCATGCCTTAGACCCTGAGAAGTTTGAAATGGGTATTGGGAAGCTATACTCGCTTAAGGATGCACTGAGTCAATTAGATGGTCTAGCAGGATTTCATCGTTATATCCGAGAGAAGGGTTGATATTGGACTCTAACATGCAGAAGGCTCTAGACATTGTATATAATTCTAATAATATGGCAGGAGGAATGGTTAAGATGGAATTAGAAGAACTAGGAGTATCAGGACTACCTAATTACGCTAGGGGGAAAGAGTTACGACCTGAGCAGGTGCTAGAAGGGGTAACATTTAGAGTAAACCACGGAGGTAACGATGGATACCTTATTGTGGCTGTAAAAGGTAGCTATCAGGTTCCAGTGGCTCGTTTTGTCGGCTCTAAAGATAAGGAGATGTACAATGCAGGACTAGAGAAGGGCTTCAAGGCTCTAGTTAATATGGAGAGCTTATCACATGCCCTTGCAAGTGCTTTAGATTCCTTAGCCACTATCGGCAAGCTAACTGAGCCTAGATACCTGAATGCTATGGCAACTTTTGAGCCTTTCATCAAGGCATACAAGAAGTATAGTGAGGTTGTAAGGAAGATAGATGATACAGATGAACTCTAAGAAATGGTGGGTGACCGTCCAGATACTACAGGACGGTAGACCCATTAAACATAGACTCAATAAAGAGGAAGGGGAAGATATTAAGATGAGTGAGGAAATGGCTAAAGTCAAGTATGGTATAGGGTTAACTGTCAGTTTGGGCAACTATCAGTCAGCTAGAGTTGATATAGGTATTGAACTCCCTACCAAGGATTTATCGGGTGCTGGTGGCATTGACGACAATTATGAGAGAGCTAGAGACTTTTGCAATGATAAGTTAGTAGAGGAAATGCAGACATTGGATGACCTTAAGAAAGTATTTAAGAAGAAGGAGTGATTGATATGAATATGGAGAAATATTTGTCCAATCGTACAATCTTTAATACTGCGGAGATAAAACCTGGCATGTTTATCGAAGTATATAACGAGGATATCATGAAGCCTGATGCACCGCCTGAGTTTGTAACTAGAGGCATTGTAACTAAGGTGGACACACTTACCATACAGTACAACTATTTCAATGGCGAAAAGGCGGTTACAGGCTTTATTCATGTGGACGATGTTGATAAAAAGACATATGAAATCGAAGAAGACAACCAGCTTAATCCGCTTGCTAAGAGATTTAAGGTGTTCACATGATAAAGGTACTCACACTGTCGGATTATAAGCTTAATGGCATTCCTGCACCTAAGATGAAGAACGTAATTGTACAGGCATATACGGAAAGAGTCACCACAGCTAATGTTCAGATAGACATAGGGTTCCTGTATTTCGATAAATTTCCGCTTGTTGTGGGTATGAACATCGAATTCTCAGGAATGGATATAACGACTCTTAAGAAAGTGACTATCAGGGGGCAGGTTTTGTCCCTCAAACCCACTTTTAAGAGAGATGTGTATGAGAGAATCACCATTATGGGTTACGTAGTGGGAGTAGATAAATAGTTGACTTAAAAGAGAGGTGGGTGCAACCCACCTTTTTCTATGATTATGGGCAAATATAGGAACATTTCCTGATATTTCCTGTCTCTACTGAGGACAAGTGCCTTGCCCTTGTCAGGAGAGGGAGATATGGGAATGGTTACTTCCACCCTATATTGTGTTTAGGGAGGTGAAGTAATGGCTATAACTCATTTACTAGTGATACTTGTACTTATTGTACTGCTTTTGTGGTTAGTTAGGGCATCTACTCCAGTCCCTACAGTGATATTTATATGTATCGTGGTCATAGTATTGATCGTGATATCAAGTAACCTGTTTGGTTAGTACAGGTGGAGCGGAGAGGATTTTGTCTTTTCCGCTTCTTTTACTTCA
>Ga0209463_1000410_pt1 | contig 35743 bp, 30 predicted proteins | sample AgamicMgSfrz_FD_187169 | JGI IMG/M metagenome (GOLD analysis project Ga0209463, IMG submission 187169) | Agave microbial communities from Guanajuato, Mexico - Mg.Sf.rz (SPAdes) (version 2) | ecosystem: Host-associated > Plants > Phyllosphere > Phylloplane/Leaf | place: Guanajuato, Mexico...
TGATAGCTGTCTATTGGTGCATGATAAATTATCATAGTTTGCAAGAGTAAGAGATAGTTTGTCCAGTTGTTCGTTTTTGAACGAAAACACCATGGTTTTTCATAGTGGGTCTCCCTTGTAGGAAAGTCATTTAGTGAGTAATCAAATGATGCTTTGCTTACAGTAATCCTTTTCAAGGATAAAATACATGTCTTTTTGAAAGCGTTTTATAATGGGGTTTATTAAAAGATCGACCATACCATTTCTCGGAGGTAATGCTATGCCTATTTTAATTGTTGCTATTGGTATTGTTATTCTATTATTTCTTATTATGAAGATGAAGCTAAATACATTTGTTTCGCTTGTGATTGTCTCGTTTTTAGTTGCTGTTAGTCTAGGAATGGAATTAACTGAAATAGTAAAGACAATCGAAGCCGGCATCGGAAGCCAATTGGGCCATTTAGCTTTAGTTTTTGGATTAGGAGCAATGCTTGGTAGATTAGTATCGGATGCAGGGGGAGGAAATAGAATTGCCATTACCCTTATTAATACGTTCGGCAGAAAACGGATACAGCTGGCTGTTGTTGTTGCTTCCTTTATCGTAGGGGTTGCTTTATTTTTTGAAGTAGGGCTTGTAGTATTAATTCCCATTATTTATGCGATAGCAAAAGAAGTAAAAATGCCCTTTCTATATTTAGGAATACCGATGGCAGCTGCATTAAACGTTACACATGGTTTTTTACCTCCACATCCAGCGCCAACTGCGATTACTGCTGCATATGGTGCAGATATTGGGCAAGTATTATTATTAGGTACACTTATTGCCATACCGACAACGATTGTATCAGGACCGTTATTTAATAAATTTGCAATGAAGTTTTTTCCAAATGCGTATAAGAAAAGTGGGAATCTAGCAGCCTTAGGGCCACAAAAGGAGTTTGAATTAAAAGATACACCTGGTTTTGGCGTCAGTGTGTTAACGTCCTTATTCCCTGTTTTATTTATGGGGCTTGCAACGATTTTCACCTTGCTGCTGCCAGGAGAATCTAAAGTGAAAGAAGTAGTTGAATTTATCGGTACACCGGGAACTGCTATGCTTTTATCTCTTTTAATTGCAATCTATACAATGGGATATGCAAGAAAGATTCCAATGAAAGAGATTGGAAATACCCTTTCTGAATCTATTGCACAAATTGCGATGATGTTGTTAATTATCGGCGGTGGCGGTGCCTTTAAGCAAGTGCTGGTAGACGGTGGGGTCGGCGATTATGTGGCGACATTATTCAGTGAAACCAATATGTCTCCTATTTTAGTTGCTTGGATGATTGCGGCAATATTACGTCTCTGCTTAGGATCTGCGACAGTGGCTGCACTAACAACAGCAGGTCTGGTCTCTCCTTTATTAATATCAAGCTCCGTGAACCCAGCACTTATTGTTTTAGCAACAGGGGCAGGCAGTGTTATATTCTGTCATGTTAATGATGCAGGATTTTGGATGGTAAAAGAGTACTTTGGCTTAAGCATGAAAGAAACCTTCCAAATATGGAGTGTCCTAACAACAGTCATTTCGATAACAGGACTTTTATGTGTATTGTTATTGGGAGTACTTATTTAGTGTCAGGCATACAAAAAAAGAAATCACTGCCTGCAAGTATGCCGTCATAATAAAAAGGACCTGAAACCATTTCAAAGCCCAGTCGTATTCCTTCCTCAATCGTAGAGTGTCCACTTATTTTCTGTCTTATTTAAGTCAAGATGCGCTTGGTTTAAATCCGTCCCATCTTTGGAACTGTAGTGGCGTTTTTTCTACATCCGCACAAAATAATAGGTTGCGGCGGCCTTCCTTCAGAAGGTGTTGGGTAGCATAATAAATGGATTCCCTTTCATCAAGTGATAAGACATCTAAGTGTGTTGTTTGGAGTGGAGTGGCTCATTGCAAATAAGTAATAGTTTTTCTCTCGTTCTATGCATAATTTCCTTTTCTGCTAATAAAGTATGGGTGATAATTACTGCATCCAGTTCATTTTCTACTAACTTATCATAAATGTCATATTCCTCCTCTATAGAATAAAAGGTTTGAAAAATGACAATCTTATAGCCAGCCTTTCTTCATTTTGCTGTAATCATACTAATAAGTGGACTGAAATATGGGTGGTCAAGGATAGGAATCGTCATACCGATCTTTTCCATCACTCTTCTTTGACTGTCTTCTGAAACATGAGGATGGTTATTGATAACGCGTGATATTTATAAGGTACATCATGCCACCGTTTTGGAATAGAAATATAAGTTTGATACCTTTGATCTAGAAGGACTAAAGGAGTCCTTCACACGGAAAAAGTATTCGGAAGAAGAAAAGCTATCCGCCATAAATGAGTATTTGTCTGGTGGACTCCATGCGTGAGGTTTCTAGAATGTATGAAATCCGACATCCATCTGTCCTCAGGAGTTGGATTAAGAAGTATAATAGTCATAGTGAATTAAAAGATACATCACAAGGAAGGACCTGCTCTATGACTAACGAAAAGAAAAATGACTTGGGAAGAACGATTACATATTGTACTTGATTGCTTGGGGAACGGAAAAAAGTATAAAGAAGCAGCGGATACATATCAAGTGGCTTATCAACAAGTCTATCAATGGGTAAAAAAGTATGAAGATGACGAAGAAGAAGCGTTGAAAGATAGACTTGGTAAAAAGAAAGATGAATCAAAGCTGACTCCAGAAGAGAAATTCAAGCTTCGATTGAAAAAGCTGGAACGAGAAAATGAACGGTTACGTGCGGAGAATTTATATTTAAAAAGTTGGAGAAGATTGAAAGGAGGAGAAAATAAGACCTATCCGATTCGAGGATAAGTATATCGCTATTCAGGAGCTTCATAAGGAAGAAAACTTACGTATTACTTTACTTTGTGAAAATAGCTGGAATAGCTCGATCCGCCTATTATAAGTGGCTTAATCGACTACCTACTTCTCGGGATTTACTGAATGCAAAAATCATGAAAGAAATGATAGTTCTGCATGAAAAAGTGGATCGTACCTTCGGTTATCGTCAAATGATACTTCACATGAATAGACAGTTTAAAGAGAAACTTAATCATAAAAGGCTCTATCGACTAATGAAAGTGGCTGGCTTACGCTCAATCATTCGCACCAAGAACAAACGTTATAAACGCTTTACCCCTGAACAGGTAGCGGAAAATAGATTAAATCGGGAATTTACTGCGGAAAAACCAAATGAAAAATGGGTTACAGATGTAATGGAATTTAAGTATGGCCAATCAAGGAAGGTTTATTTAAGTGCAATTCGTGACCTTTATGATGGTTCCATTGAAGTTATGTAGTAGGACATTCCAATAATAATAAACTTGTATTTAAGACGCTTGACCAAGCAACCGCACTATTAAAGGAGGAATGTCCACTTATCCATAGTGATTGTGGGAATCAATATACCTCCAAAGGATTTAAGTTTAAGCAGAGGATAGATGCGGCGAATATGACACAAAGTATGTCACGAGTTGGTCGGTGTATTGATAGCGGACCCACGGAATCTTTTTGGGGAAGACTGAAATGTGAGAAATATTATATACATAAATATAAGACATTTGAGGAACTAGCGTTTGCGATAGATGAGTATATTCATTTTTATAATCATGAAAGATATCAAAAAATGATTAAACGGCCTAAGTCCTATGGAATATAGAGCTCAGGTAGTTTAAATATTTTTATTATTTCCGCTGTCTATTTGACTGGGAGCAGATCAATATACGTATAATTGTTCGGGGCTATATAAGGTTGGAATATTTATGTTCTAACCTAATGCAATCTTTGTTTTTAATTTTTATCATAACTACTTAAACTAATATGCTAATATTCTTTTATATGTCCTTTTCACAATTTATCATGTAGGTAGTTTAAATTAGGAGTCTAAGTTTCCTGTGTTTTTTGTATTATAGCCTGGATATAGATGCTTAAGGTGGAAAGAAAAAGGGATTGCAGTGCTTAGAAATAGTTAAAATGAAATCTTACTTTTGTAATCCTGTCACACTGCGTCCCAATGTATATAAATAATAAGGAATAAGTCTCCACTTTTTATATTAAATCAATATAGAGGAAACATCACTTTCTTAATAGATTAAATGAAGAAATTTATTATCTATCTTTTAATGACATCAAAAAATGTAGTGAAATCTGTTATGATTCCATCTTTTCCTAGGTCGTCTTCTTCAAATAACGAACGATTTTTACCATACGGGTCAATGGCAATGATTTTTCCGATGCCAGCTTTTTTTGCGGCAGTAAGGCCTGAGTAAGCGTCTTCAATAACAAGGCATTCACTAGGGGAGAATCCTAGTTTTCTAGCTGCGATAATAAAAATATCGGGTTCTGGTTTTCCAGGAAATGTACCATCATCATAGGTTACTTTTTCAAAGTCGAACCATTTTTTTAATTGGAATGCCTCGAAATAAAATTCTACATTTTCTTTTACGGTTGCAGTAGCAATGGTGATTGGTATTTCGGATTCCCTTAAATGGTTGAGTACATCTATTAGTCCTGTTGTGAGTTTTAATTCATGCTTATTTTTTAGACAAAGCTCCCTGTAGTAGGCTTCCTTTTCGTAAGACATTCTACTTATTTCGTCTTTAGTTAAATCTTTGGAAACAAAATAGGTAAGGATTTCTTTATTAGTTCTACCGTGTATGTTAATTAAAATGTCTTCGTTAGATATAGACTTTGTTGAATATTTCTTTACCATGTGAAACCAAGCTTGTTCATGTAAATGAGAGTCTTGAAACATCGTACCATTAAAATCAAAAATGATTGCTTTCATAGATTTGCTCCTTTTATTTAGCAATAATGACCTCTACATATTGTTCATAGTGCTTTTGGATATTTTCCATTGTTTTATCATCTGTAATTAAGTAATCAATATCATGTAAATTATAGAAGACGTAAAAATCTTCTCGATTGAACTTTTTGTTGTCTACTAAAAGGAATTTTGTTCGAGTATTATTCAACGCGATTTGATGGACTTCCCCTTCTTCTATGTTATATGTGGAAATGTCCTCATTATGGACACCATTTGCACTGATAAAGGCTTTGGTGAAATTGAACTTTTTTAGATTGCCATTCACAATTGGGCCAACAAATGCTCCTGTTTGTTTGCGGAAATCTCCCCCCATTAAAATAAGCTCAGCTATATCAGATTGTCTTAAGATATCAAATACAGGATAGTTATTTGTGATAATTCGTATTTGTTTAGTTAGAAGATGTTTAGCAAGTAGCTCTATGGTAGTCCCTGGACCTAGAAAAATAGTATCGCCATTATGGATAAAAGAAGCTGCTGTTTCAGCGATTTTCTTCTTTTCTTCTATTTGAACTTCCAGTTTTTCATCATGTGATAATTCTTGATCAATTGAGTGGGAAATACTTTGAGCCCCTCCGTGAATACGAACTATTTTTCCTGCTTTATCTAGTTCATCTAAATCTCTTCTAACAGTCATATCAGAAACAGATAATTTATCCATAATATCGTTCACAGTAATAATTCCTTCTGTATTCACTATATTAATTATCTTTAATAGCCTTTCTCGTTTTAACATACCTAATCACCTCGTAACTTTAAACATAATTTATCATAAAGCTAATCTGTACGTCAATGCAAAAAAACAAAAACGAACAATATGGTATGGGGATATAGTTAGGTAGTGATAGTATGAAACATTGTTTAAATAGTGTTTAAAGCGTTTTTTTATTTTAAAAAACTATTGACAATGATTTTGAATGCGATTACGATAAGACGAAAGGTAACATTTTCAAACAATTTCAAACTTTTAAATTCATATTCTTTTAGGAGGATTCTATTATGCTGAAATTACCCAATGATTTTATATTAGGTGGAGCGACGGCTGCATACCAAGCGGAAGGAGCAACAAAAGAGGGTGGAAAAGGACCTGTTGCTTGGGATGAATTTCTTGAGAAGCAAGGACGATTTAGTCCCGATCCAGCGAGTGATTTTTATCATCAATATCCAGAGGACATCAAGTTGTGCCAAAAATTCGGAATAAATGGAATCAGGCTTTCAATCGCTTGGACAAGGATTTTTCCTGATGGTATTGGAGAAGTGAATCAGGAAGGGGTTGATTACTATCATCAAGTATTTGCAGAATGTAAGAAACGAAATGTTATTCCTTTTGTTACACTTCATCACTTTGATACTCCAAAAAGTCTATTTGATGATGGAGATTTTTTAAATCGTAAAACAATTGATGCTTTTGTCGATTATGCGGAGTTTTGCTTCAATGAATTTTCAGAAGTTAGAAATTGGAGCACGTTTAATGAAATTTATCCAGTTGCAACTAATCAGTATTTGCTCGGTGTGTTCCCTCCATCTACTAAAAGTAATTTCAGTATGATTATTCAGTGCTTACATAATATGATGGTAGCGCACGCAAGAACAGTAAATTTATTTAAGGATAATAACTATCCAGGAGAAATTGGCGTTGTGCATTCGCTTGAAACAAAATATCCAGCAAGTAATTCTCCAGAAGATCTCCATGCGTGCTTTTTGGATGATGCTTTATCTGTCCGATTCTTGTTGGATGCAACGTATCTTGGTTATTATTCAGAACAAACAATGCAAGCTTTAGAAGAAATTTGTCAGGCGAATGGTGCAACCTACGAGTTTTTAGAGAGAGATTTCGAGATAATGAAAAAGGCTTCTAATCGAAATGATTACTTAGGTATCAACCATTATCAGTGTCATTTTGTTAAAGCTTATCATGGTGAAACGATGATTCATCATAATGGGACTGGGGATAAGGGAACTTCAGTTTATAAGGTAAAAGGTATTGGTGAAAGAATCTATAAGGGGGGATTGAAAAGAACAGATTGGGATTGGCTTATCTATCCAGAAGGTATGTATGATATTTTAGTTCGTATTAAGCAAGATTATCCTCATTACAATAAAATTTATATAACTGAAAATGGCATGGGTTATAAGGATGAATTTGAAGACGGAATCATTATGGATCAACCGAGAATTCAGTATTTGAAAGTATATTTAGAAGCTATTAGTAAAGCAATTGTAGATGGTGTAAACGTTAAAGGATATTTTCTATGGTCATTGATGGATCTATTTTCATGGACAAATGGGTATAACAAGCGCTATGGTCTATTCTACGTTGATTTTGAAACTCAAAAGCGTTATCCGAAAGAGTCGGCCTACTGGTATAAGCGTGTAAGTGAAACAAAAACAATTATTTAAAGAGGCATTATAGTAAATGAAATTGTTTTAGAACTAATGAAGTGCATCTATAGGAGGTAATCTGAAATGAATAAAGAAGAATTGCAAATGCTTGGCTTTGAGATTGTTGCCTATTCTGGTGATGCAAGAAGCTCTTTGTTAAAGCTATTGAAGGAAGTGCGCAGTGGAAATTTTGAAAATGTAGAAGAAGGATTAAAAAGTGCAGATGATAATTTAAGTTTGGCACATAACGCACAAACGAGGATCTTGGCGGAGGAAGCTGGAGGTCAAGATCTGGAGATTGGTTTTATCTTTATTCATGGGCAAGATCACTTAATGACAACGTTGCTTTTGCGTGATCTCATACAAGATTTTGTGGAGCTATATCGAAAGAATAATTAAGTACTTAAAAAACAATCAACTATATACTGATTGCGGGGCGTTCTAGCATTAGAATGAATTCCGCAATCAGTATAAAAAGAGTAGGAGAGATAAATATGAATGGTATTATCAAGCAAATTGAAAAAGGGAAGCCATTTTTTGAAAAAATTTCAAGAAATATTTACCTAGGAGCAGTTCGTGATGGCTTTTTAACTGCCATGCCTGTTATATTGTTTTCTAGTATTTTCATATTAGTTGCTGCGATACCAGAGGTCTTAGGGTTTGCATGGGATGAAAGCGTATCCAATTGGTTGTGGAAAGTATATAACTACTCAATGGGTGTGGTAGGTCTGCTAGTTTCAGCAACAACTGCTAGATGTTTAAGTGAATCGATGAATCGCAAAATGCCGAAAAATAGAGTGATTAACTCTACATCTACAATGCTTGCAGCTATTGTTGGATTTTTAGTTTTGAGTGTAACGCAAATAGATGGGGGTTTCTCGACTGAATATCTTGGGACAAAGGGTCTTCTTGCAGCGTTTGTTTCTGCGTTTATAACTGTAAATATCTATAAGTTTTGTGTATTAAAGAATATTACGATAAAAATGCCAAAAGAAGTTCCAGGAACAATTTCGCAAACATTTAAAGATATCTTTCCATTTGCTTTTTCCGTACTAGCCTTAGTTATTATTGATTTAATTATTCGAAATATTCTTAATGTGTCATTTGCAGAAGCACTTGTTACATTGCTTTCACCTTTATTTACTGCTGCTGATGGATATCTTGGAATCTGTATAATTTGGGGAATGATGGCATTATTCTGGTTTGTTGGTGTGCACGGTCCTTCTATTGTGGAGCCAGCAATCGCAGCAATCATTTATGTGAATGTGGAAACAAATCTACAAATGTATAATGCTGGAGAACAGGCTTCTAATGTTTTGACAGTAGGGTTAGGGAATTTTGTAGGGACAATGGGAGGGACAGGTGCAACACTTGTTGTTCCATTCATTTTCTTGTTATTTGCAAAATCTAAACAATTAAAATCAGTTGGTAAGGCATCCGTTGTGCCAGTATGCTTTGCTGTTAATGAACCACTGCTTTTTGCTGCACCAATGATATTAAATCCTTATTTCTTCATTCCGTTTTTAATAACACCAATGGTGAACGTCAGTTTGTTTAAATTTTTTGTAGATGTTATAGGAATGGATAGCTTTATGTATGTTCTACCGTGGGCTACTCCGGCTCCCCTAGGTCTGGTGTTAGGAACAGGAATGGGATTATGGGCGATAGTGCTGGCGGCAGTATTGATTGTGGTTGATTTCATCATCTATTTTCCTTTCTGTAAAGTATTTGATGCGGAATTACTAGCGAGAGAAAAGAAGAATGCAGAATTAGAAGCAACTGTCTCTTCTCCATCGGATCAACCAGTATCTAATGACTCTGTGGGAGCAGCAACAAGTGTGCAAGTAGAAGAAGCTGTGCCGACATTAGAGGGAAATACGAATGTATTAGTGCTTTGTGCTGGTGCAGGAACGAGCGCTATGCTTGCTAATGCACTTACAGAAGGAGCAAAAGATTATAATGTACCAATTACTGCATCAGCAGGTGCATATGGTTCTCATTATGAAATCATGAAAGATTACGACCTAGTAATTTTGGCTCCTCAAGTAGGCTCATATTACGAGGATATTAAAGAAGACACAGATAGATTGAATATCAGACTAGCTGCAACTAAAGGGGCAGAATATATTAATCTCACAAGAAATCCTAAAAAAGCCATTGATTATGTAATAGAACAAATGAAATAAGTTGATTAATATACTTTTCGTTGATATGGACGTAGGCATGGGTGTTAGGAATTCATGCCTACAAATTGCGCTTAAAATACTATTACTAGTAAGAAAGAGGAGGGTGAATTTTCATTGAATATTACTTATAGAGAATTTGGAAAGATTGGGGACCAAGATATATTGGAATTTTGCCTTGAAAATGCTAATGGTCTTAAGCTAAAAGCACTGAATTACGGAGCAATCGTAACGGCAATTGAAATGAAAAATAGAGAAGGAAAGAAAGAAAATATTAGTTTGGGTTTCGATAATTTAGACGATTATTTAAATTTTTCTCCATATTTTGGAGCGCATGTAGGGAGAGTTGCTGGTAGACTTGCAACTGGAAAATTTAAGATTGATGACAATACATATGAAGTAGTGCGAAATGAAGGTGATAATCACCTACATGGAGGTTTTGATAACTTTAGTAAAGTTATTTGGAAGGTGGAAACAAAAATTCAAGATAACTGTCCCTCTCTAATCTTCCGTTATACTAGTTCTTCTGGAGAAAATGGGTATCCTGGAACTTTAAAAGCGACCACTACCTATACGCTTACAAACGAGGATGAGTGGGTAATTGATTATTATGCAGAAACGGATGAACCAACACTTTATAATCCAACTAATCATATTTACTTTAATTTAACTGGTTCCGTAAAGGAGACAGTTTTAGATCATCTCCTATTTATTAATAGTAATGCTTATGTACCTATTTCAGACAAGGCTCTACCTATTGGTACGATTCTTCCATCAGCTGGATCTGTTTTTGATTTAACTAAACCTACTCCAATTCGTAAAGGGGTAGAAAGTGACGATGAACAAATTGCAGTGGCGAATCAAGGTTATGATCATGCCTTTTTACTATCTCATAAAGAAGGATTACCAGATGCGATTCTTTCGGAGGAAAGAAGTGGGCGGACGGTATATATGTATACTGATGCTGATTCAGTAGTAGTTTATTCTGGAAATAAATTAAAAGGGAACTTTTTCATTGGGGATTATCCAACCGTCAAGTACAGCGGTGTGACGTTAGAAACGCAAGCATTACCTGATGCTATCCATCATAGAGGCTTTGGTAATATTATTTTGCGACCAGAAAAACCTTTTTCCTCTAAAACTACATTTCGGTTTAGAGTATTAAGTAAGCAGTATTAACAAATAATTTAAATAAGTAGATTAGGTATTAATAATCGAGTCATGAATATTATTTTCTTTTTTTGTTTGCCTATATTAAAGTCTTTTTATCCATAAAAACAATACTTTAAGCGAGCATTCTAAATAGGGAATGCTCTTTCACACATTCCAGGGTATTCAAAATCATTTATTATGTAATTCTTTGGGGGAGGGGCTCTTTCCTTATTTCATCGAGAATCAACTTCTGTCATGGTTATTATAAGTGTACCTAATAAGGCCAGAATGGATAAATTGATGAAATTAGCAAAGAACGATATGTAAAATTAAATATACACTTCTGGTATTTTGGACAAATTCTCTAAATAATAGTGAATATTTTGATGGAGTGTATGCATTCTTATTGAATAATAAGGATTTTATGAATGAAATTCTGGAATCTTATTTATGCGGAACTATCATAATGGAGGTTGGAATTTTATTGGTATGGGAGGACTTATTACTAAGAGTGTGATTTCAACATGAGCAAGTTAAAGAAGGTCAAAGTAATATAATGTAAAAGGAGTTAAAGAGTTGTTTAAAGTTCAGCCTAATAACCGACATTATAAAATTTAATGCAATTAAAACCAACAATCTTTACGAAAAGAGCTTTCAATTAAAACTTAGAAATGGTCAAATGTATCTCTTTTGATCTATCTTATCTTTAAATTACAAATAACAATTGACAGAAAAATAAAAAACCATTACTATAATTGAGAATGATAATCATTATGAAGATGAGTTGATTGGAAACGCTTATCCTTTGCCATATTTACCTTCATTATGATTATGACACTTCAGCTCTAATAATATTTTGCAACTAGGAAAGGAATGGAACTTACATAATGCATACAAAAAGAAAAATGCCTTCTGTACTAATGTTACTATTATCAATTGTGGCAATTCTATCAATAGTAGGTTGTTCAAGTCAGTCAACACCTGACTCTAATGAAAAAAAATCGGAATCAACAAACACGGATTCCGAGTATCCAATTACCATTAAACACGCTTTAGGTGAAACGGTTATTGAAAGCAAACCAGAACGAGTAGTTACAATTCAATGGGGAAATCAGGATATTCCTTTAGCTCTTGGTGTCGTTCCTGCTGGATTCTCAGCAGCTAACTTTGGAGTCCAAGATAATAGCGGTCTATTGCCTTGGACAAAAGAAAAGCTGGACGAGCTTGGTGCAAAAGAACCGAATGTGTTCCAAGATACAGATGGTCTTGATTATGAAGCTATTTCTGATGCAAAACCGGATGTTATTCTTGCAGCATATGCGGGGATTACACAAGAAGATTATGATACACTTTCCCAGATCGCTCCAGTTGTTGCATATCCAAAAGCAGCTTGGGCAACGACATGGCGTGAACAGGTTGAATTGAACTCAACTGGTATGGGTATGAAAGTAGAAGGCGAAAAGCTAATTAAAGATATTGAAGAAATGATTAAAGAAAAGTTAAGCAACTATCCGCAAATTAATGGGAAAAAAGTTGTTTGGGTAAACTTCTCAGCAAAAGATTTATCGAAATTGCATATTTATACTCCAGTTGACTCACGTGCTTCCTTCTTGCATGAATTAGGATTGGAATATCCAGAAAGTATTACAGAAATGATTAAGGATCCTAATAGTTACTCTCTTGAATTAAGTTCTGAAAATGTAGAAGCACTATATGATGCAGATATAATTGTTGGATATGGAAACGATGAATTACTTAAAACCATTCAAGCGAATTCATTGCTTGGAAACATCCCTGCTGTAAAAAGAGGCTCAGTAGCATTTATCGAAAGTGATACACCATTAGTTGCTGCAGGAACACCGACACCACTTTCAATCGAATATACGATTGATGATTACTTAGAATTAATCAGTGGAGCAATCGACAAGATAGAAGAGTAAGGGGAAAAGAGGGCAGAATACTCATTCTGTTTTAGGAAACCTCTGAAGAAAGAAGTAACAAAGAAGCTTCCAAAAAGTTAGTAAACCTAACTCTCTGGAAGCTTCTTATTTTTGTCGAGAAACTATTTCACAGAAGGGTGTTGTGATTCTGAATTGATTACTTCTAGTAGATATGAATTAGATGTAAATCTATATATTCTTCTAAAACTAAAATGATAATCATAGCATTCTAGAAAAGAGCTTAAAATATACAAGATTCCTAGTGCAATTCTTGTATATTTTGAGCTCTTTTCTACTTTCTTGTACATATAGTAAGAAAAGGTTCAGGAAAACAATCCAATTTTGTTCAAAGGTATTAGCCATAATTCGGACTGAATGAATACGCTTTCTTGAGTGGGGATATTTTATACTGTACATAGAAGGAGGTATAAAGATGTTGGATCAGAGGGCAGCTGCTTTACTAAATTTATTAAAAAATTATGGTCCTCAAAGAATCAAGAGATTGGAAAAAGAGTTAGGGTGTACTAGGCGTCAAATTACGTATGATGTAAAGAAAATCAATGATTGGTTAATAGATCAAGGAATGCCTCCTATTCAAAATGATCGTTCAAAAGGGTTAACCGTCCCGAGTCAATGGAATGAAAAAGTCGACGAAAAAATACCAGTGGTAAAGACACATACTTATATTGCCTCACCAAGTGAAAGAAAAGGATTAATTTTATTGAAAGTCTTTACACATAACGAATATGTGTCTTTAAATCATCTAATCTCTCTGCTTAAGGTAAGCAAAAATACAGTCCTCGCTTCTATTAAAGAAGCAGCTAAGCTCGCTGAAAAACAGCATGTGATCATCAAGTATACCAGAAAGAATGGATATGAATTAGTAGGTGAGGAGGGTGATATAAGGTTTCTACTGATGCATTGCATTTCAGAATTCATTCGTTACGAAGAAGGGGCTAAACTATTAGAAGACTTATATAATCAAGAAAATGGAGCAGGTTCTTATGAAAAGGGTTACGAAAAAATTGCTTCTCTCCTATCTGAAATGGAAAAACAGCTTGGCATTAAATACGTAGAAGAAAAGGTCCAAGAGGTTATCGTCTTTCTGCTCTTTCTTTTATTAAGAGTACAAAAGGGAGTCAGCATTTTCTATCGTGATGATAGGAGAGAAATCATTACTAACTTAAAAGAGTATGAGATTATTTCTGAAAAAGTCACCCATCTCGGTATTTCAAAAGAAACAGATGAACATCTGTATATTGCAAGCATCTTAATAGGATTACAGTGCAAGGATGGTCATATAAATGAAACTGTATTTTTAATGGAAAGGCAATTATATTCTCTGACACAAGTAATCATTCAAGAATTTGAACTGCTTGCCTGTGTGTCTATTTCTAATCAGGAAGAGTTAGCTCGCTCTCTTTATTTTCATATTAGGCCAGCTTATTATCGAATGCTGTTTCACATTCCCATCGTCAATCCATTATTAAAGCAAATAAAGGAAGAATTTCCGGATTTATTTGTTTTAGTAAAAAAATCACTAAAGCCACTTGAGGAATTTGTAAAGCGTCCTATTACGGAGGAAGAAGCTGGGTATATTACCTTGCATTTTGGTTCCTATGTGGATGTTGCCAATATTCAAGTAGATCTGCGCAAAAAAGCAGTCATTGTTTGCCCTAATGGGATGGGTACGTCTAATATGCTCAAGTACCAGATAGAAAAGCTTTTACCAGAAGTAGAAATACTAACTATCTATTCATTAAGTGACTATGACTATCAACGAGAAGATGAATTTGATTTGCTATTTTCGACAGTTCCTTTTCAAACAACAAAACCAATTATTATGGTTCATCCTATTTTAACAGCATTGGATAAAGCGCGCATTCTTCACGAATTTGATTTTCATGTATTAAAGAAACAGGATGTAAAAAGTGTCAGCGTTAATCAAATTATGGAAGTCATCAAGCTTTTTACGACCATTAATGATGAAAATGGGTTGTATGAAACACTTTGTGATTTAGTAATGGGGAATACAGCTGCGCAGTTTAGGGGGTACAAACCAGTGATAAGTGATCTGTTAAAACGAGAAATGATTCAAATAAAAGATAAGGTAGATAGTTGGCAGGAGGCGATTCGTGTTGCTGCGTCGCCATTGCTTGACATACAAGCGATAGAACCACGATATATTGATGCCATGATTAACAATATTGAGAAGCTTGGCTCTTATGTTGTTCTAGCACCGAATGTAGCAATTCCACATGCGAGACCAGAAAGCGGCGTAAAAAAATTAAGCATGAGCTTACTTAAATTGAATGAACCAATATCCTTTTCGGCTGATGATCCACGTAAAAATGTCCAATTGATTTTTGTATTGGCAGCGGTAGATAATCATTCCCACTTAAAGGCATTAAGTCAGCTTACGGAATTATTGGAGGAAGAGGAGAATATTGACCAAATGGTAGAAATGACGACAACAGAGTCTTTTTTAGAAATCATCCAAAGCTATAGTGAATTGTAAAGGAGATGTTTATAAATGATTACAATTGTAACCGTTTGCGGAAATGGTATTGGTAGTAGTTTAATGTTGAAAATGAAGATAGAGGAAATTTGTGCAGAATTAGGAATTCCTGCACAGGTCGAATCATCTGATTTTAACGGAGCAAAGGGGAGAAATTGTGATTTGATAGTAACGATTGATGAATTAGCCAAACAATTTGATCAGACAACGCAAAGGGTTTGCGTTGTACGAAGCTATATAAATAAGAAAAAAATTAAGGCGGATGTCCAAGAAGTGTTGCAAGAGGTTTCTACTAATAAAAAATAACATATGTTTGAGGAGGCTTTAAAATGGGCTTTTTAACAAATGTTTTAGAATTTCTTAAAGATATTCTGTCAGAACCAGCACTTTTAATAGGATTAATTGCATTTATTGGTCTTGTTGCACTAAAGAAACCATTTCATAAAGTTTTAACCGGCACACTTGGTCCCATTCTCGGCTATATTATGCTGAGTGCTGGTGCATCCTTTATTGTTGCCAATCTTGAACCATTGGGAGCGATGATCGAAAAAGGCTTTCACATCCAGGGAGTTGTTCCAAATAATGAAGCGGTAGTTGCTACAGCTCAAAAAATCCTTGGTGTAGAAACGATGTCTATTCTATTACTGGGCCTAATTCTCAATATTGTAATAGCAAGATTTACAAAGTATAAATATGTATTTCTAACCGGACATCATAGCTTTTTTATGGCTTGTTTGTTATCAGCTGTACTTGGTGCATCTGGTTTATCAGGAGCATTGCTCGTTATTATTGGTGGATTTATTTTAGGAGCATGGAGTGCCATTTCCCCAGCTATTGGCCAAAAGTATACATTAAAAGTAACAGATGGCGATGATATTGCTATGGGGCATTTTGGAAGTATCGGCTATTATCTTTCAGCATGGGTTGGAAAGTTTGTTGGCAGTCCAAAGGATAGCACAGAAAAAATAAATATCCCCGAACAATGGTCATTTTTGAGAAATACGACATTATCTACAGCATTAACCATGTGTGTTATTTATATTATTGCCGCAATAGCAGCTGGTTCTGAATTTGTTAACACTTTATCAGATGGCGTTTCTCCTTATTTATTTGCGATTATGAGTGCTTTGAAGTTTGCCATTGGTGTAACGATTGTTTATAACGGGGTACGGATGATTCTTGCAGACCTTATTCCATCCTTCCAAGGAATAGCAACAAAAATAATTCCGAATGCTGTTCCAGCAGTAGATTGTGCTGTCTTTTTCCCATATGCACAGACAGCAGTAATCATTGGTTTTATCTGTAGTTTCGCTGGGGGAATTATCGGGATGCTAATTCTCGGATTCGCTGGTGGTGTGTTAATTATTCCAGGGCTAGTTCCCCATTTTTTCTGTGGTGCAACAGCTGGAGTATATGGAAATGCAACTGGCGGACGAAAAGGAGCGATGCTTGGTTCTTTTGTAAATGGGTTGGCATTAACATTTTTACCTGCGTTACTTCTCCCTGTTTTAGGAGATTTAGGCTTTGCTAATTCCACATTTGGGGATGTAGATTTTGCTTTAATCGGAATTCTCCTTGGGCAAGCAGGAAATATATTTACAACAGCTGGCATATACGCGATTGTCTTTTTGCTAGTACTCATTTTAATTATTCCAAACTTTATAAAAACGAAAACAGTTACAATCAATCATATTGATGAAGATACCAATATGTAGGAGTTGATCGAATGGATAAGTTAATCGATAAATTAAACGTCAAAATTTATGCGGATGGAGCTGTATTATCAGATATGTTAGATGCATACAGCAGTGGCATTATTCGTGGATTTACGACAAATCCAAGCTTAATGAAAAAAGCTGGTATTAAAGACTATGAAGCATTTGCAGTAGAAGTACTTCACCATATACCAGATTTGCCCATCTCTTTTGAAGTATTTTCCGATGACTTTACAGTAATGGAAAAAGAAGCGGAAAAGATTAATAGTTGGGGAGAAAATGTCTATATTAAAATACCAATCACTAATTCTATTGGCGAATCATCGATCCCATTAATCCAAAAATTATCAAGGAAAGGAATGCAATTAAACATCACAGCCCTCTTAACGCTAGACCAAGTGGAAGAGACAGTTGCTGCATTCACACCTGGAACTAAGAATATCGTTTCGGTATTTGCCGGAAGAATTGCAGATTCAGGAATTGATCCAATTCCTACCATGAAGAAAGCAGCCAAAATATGCAAAGGAAAAGAAGGAACGGAACTATTATGGGCGAGCTCCAGAGAACTATTAAACATAATGCAAGCAGAAGAATGTGGCTGCTCCATTATCACCTGCTCCCCAGACATCCTAAAAAAACTCGAAAACGTAGGAAAAGACCTAAAAGCCATTTCCTTAGATACCGTGAAAATGTTTAATAAAGACGTTCAAGAATTAGGGTATTCTATTATTTAGTGGAAGCATAGGAACGGTTCTTCTGCTTCCGTATGATAGTGTTAGGCACCATATATACCATATATAAAGGCCATACAGCTCACTAGTTAGTTTGCTGTATGGCTTTTATGTCTATAGCCAATTCTAAGTTCAAGTCAATTTAGTTTCATATTTTTTCTCTGCTTATTAAACGGAATATTTTCGTATAAAAATTGCAAAGCGTATAAGACTATAGCTAAAAACGTAAAAAGAGTCATTGTTTTCATTTTTGGTAATCGTACTAGAGATGCTATTCCGAACTTTGTTAAATAAGGTAAAAAAACATAGGTGAAAATCAATTCAATAGCAGTATTTAATGCTAAAAAGTTAAAGAATTTGCCGTACGTCCATTTTAATATCCAAATGGAACTTACAAAAAATGGCCCAAACATAAAAGGAACATCTCCTGGTATTTTAGGATGGATTCTTTCATACCACCACCACCATTTACGTCTTCTGGCTACAACATTTGTGAGCCTCACTATTAACGTCATAATGGCACTTGCAGGCAAATAACGTTTAAGTGTATCTTTACCTAACAAAGGTGCAGTAATCCAAGGTAATAGCATAGTCAGAATCAACAATGTCTTTGAATATTTCATTAATTTCAATATACTCACCCTTTATTATTCATTAAGAGTACTATTCCCAATAAGTCAGATTCCTATTATTAATTAGGTGCCAAGCACCATTAAATCAAATCGGCTTCGGACAAGGGGGAGCTTCTGCTAACTCAATTGTCCGACATTCTCTTTCTTGGCTAAAAGCAAAGAAGAAATATACTACTGCAAACAGTTGTGGTAAAATAATACAAACGGGTTGCTTGGAGCCCAAACAGTATCTCTAGCGTGATTTGAAGGGCAAGACATTGGTCTTGTTGTCCGCTGTAAATTCCAAAGGTTGCAAGACCTTACAAGCCTGTGACTTCAGTCGTGGGTTGTTGACAAACGATGTTAAAACGCTTGGAGTCAACAGATTCTAGCAAGAGTTCTAATCTCCCTGAAAGCCTGCAAGCAGCAATGAACACAGTGAGTGATCTTCTTAGTAACTTCGATGCAAGCAACAGTTCAGAGGAAGAAGTTTCCGAATTGTTCGCAGTTGTAACGGAAAAGCTAGAAAAAGCCAAACCATCCAAAGCGGAAATACAGGCAAATGGAATGACGCCACCACCACCGCTATTATAATGGGTATAATGGTGTCTATAATGGTGTCAGGCACCATAAAAACAAATATGTTCTAGGGAGATATGAATAAATGCAATTTAAGTCATTAACTGTAGGGTTAAAACATGGTAAGGTTTTTAGATTTGCCGAAAATTTCGTCCTAAAAAGGTTTGGTCACAGTGATGAGTAGTACTGTCGCTATTTTAGTTACGGTCGTCTCAATCATCGTGGTTTCTAATTATGTAAAAAAGCTAAAGTTCACTCAATATCAATCAAGTAGTATTAAGCAATATTTAGCACGTGCTGGTGTAGGCATAGTGCCTGTTATTGTATTGTCAGCCATGTTGTATTTTCTTTTGCGTTTTATTTAAAACAATTATGTTTAGGATAACTTCTTGAATATTTTTGCCCAACGACCTCGAAAAGGTGAATAGTCTGAAACTATCGATATAACTAAGTTTGGAGTGAATGTTATGTTATTAGGTCTCTTCAAAGGTATACTTTTAAGGAATGTCAGTTTCATGCTGTTTATAGGTTGCTTCAAGGCAACCTCGCTATTAGTTAATTGGGTGCTTTAGGTAGTAGTGATTCTGGATATGTAACAATGATAAAAAGGTTGGGATATAATTAAATAGAAACTCTGTAAAGACGAACAATCTCTCATTTAGCTAGTAAATAACGGCTGCTTTCGCATACTTTTATATAATTAGTTAGAAAAACAGAGCAGCCGGAATACACGCAGACTCCTGGGGGCTCAGCGCGAGCCCCACGGAAAGCGAAGTGTATTCCGGCTGCGGCTAACAGCGACAAACTTCATAGAGCATCCTTTTTAAAACGAAAAAAAGCCTGAATAATTATGCGAACTTTTCATTAGAATTCCCATATGATTTTTTGGATTCAACCTTAGCTGGAATACTTATGTCCCAGTCGCTTTTTTATAGTTATTTTAGTTATTAATTTTAAGAATTTTTCTCTCCTGATCTATGTCCAATCATATCCCCGGAACATTTAGAATAACTTTTCCTTCCAGTCCAACAAACAAATTAATTCTTCTATTTTATGTTCTAGCTCTCCATTTGGGTTATTCAATAATTCCAAATGATCCAATTTTTAAGTTAGGAGATGTCCCCTTGAAAGTAGATAGGGATTTTTTCTTACTGATTTTTATCAAATGTAGAATTTGCGGCAGGCAGGGACTTGCAGTATGTTTAAAATGAAAGTAGAGACAGAATGTTTTATTGAGGGTTGTTGTGATAGAATTGTGACTGCTAGAATATGGTCATAAACATTAAGGAGATGAATGGAAAATCAGAGGGCTCCTATCTTATTTATAAAAAGCATCTAAAAATAAAAAAAAAGAACTTAGTGGGGGAACAAATTTGAAAAAGGGAGTAGTTATCCTATTTGCTATTGTTTTCCTTGTCATGATGTTAATATATGGTTTCATGCATATGACAGCGCAAACGGAGAGTAAAAAGGCAGAACCAAAAATAAAACAAGAGCAGAAATCAGAAGTTCAATCCATTTATGTTTCCACATCTGGAAATGATCGTAACGATGGAAGTTTGGAACATCCCTATAAAACATTAAAAAAAGCGACAGATAAAGCGGTAGCAGGGACAACCGTTTATATACGTGAGGGCATTTACAAGGAACCACTTACTGTCAAACATAGCGGCAAAAAAGAGCTTCCGATTGTCTTTCAAGCCTATGAACAAGAGAAAGTAATAATTAGTGGTATGACGATGGGAGATAAAGAAGAGGATACTTCTCTAATAACTATTCATAATAAGAATTATGTGTCGATCAAAGGATTAATAATTGAAGACTTATCTACTAATCTTGCTGATGAAACGGTTATGGGGATATATATAGCAGGAACAAGTAGTCATATTGTGTTAGAGAATAATGTGGTAAAAAAAATTAGCACAATGCATCAAGACGGTAATGCACATGGCATAGCAGTTTATGGAACGGAGGAAATAAAAAATATTGTCATTCGAAATAATGTGGTCCAAGATTTAAAACTTGGAGCAAGTGAAGCGCTTGTTTTAAATGGTAATATAGATGGTTTTATCATTGAAGGGAATACCGTTCACCATAATGATAATATTGGCATTGATCTAATCGGATACGAAGGTACGGGAAGTAAAGATGACTTTACCCGTAATGGGATTGTTAGAAATAATAAAGTCTATAATAATTCTTCTTTTGGGAATCCAGCATATGGGGATGACTATAATGCAGCTGGTATTTATGTAGATGGCGGGAAAAATATAATAATTAAAGCGAATATAACGTATCTTAATGACATTGGAATTGAGGCAACATCTGAGCACCAAAAGAAGTATGCAGATAACATTGAGATTACGCAAAATATTGTCTATGAAAATGTTTATACTGGTATAACTATTGGAGGATATGACGAAGAGCGTGGCGGCACTACTAACTCTATTATTTCAAAAAATATTCTCTATCAAAATGATACAAAGGGGTTAGAGGGAGGACAGCTGCTTCTACAATATGATACGAAAAAGAATAGCATTCAACAAAATATCATGACAAGTAGTTCTTCTCAGTTATTTATCGTTAATGAATTTCAAAAAAATGTAGAAAACAGACTAGTGAAAAATATTTATCATAAAGAAGAAAATAAACAGGGGAGGTGGATCTGGAAAGGGGAAGAATATACAGATTTTGATGATTTCAAAGAAGCTTCAAATAGTGATAATCTCTCCAGATATATCGATCCTGAATATAAGAATGCAGCAAAGTATGATTTCAGTTTCAAAACAAGTTCGCCTGTTTACGATATTTTTAATGAATGATTAGAGGAAAGATCCAACGGGAGAATAAAGTTATTTAAAAGACGGGCAAAGTGGAAGTTAATAAACTTATCCTTTACATGCATTTTGTATATTAAAGTGGATAATAGATGGGAAAAAATAGAATGATAGATGAAAATCGGAGAGAAGGGTTTTAACCGTCTCTCTGATATTTTTTTATTTGTGATTATTTATACATTTGGAAATAGGTGAATGTTTATCTTTAGGAATTTCAGCTTACTTCTAATCAATTATCGAGATATACAGAAATTACCTTCCATAAAAAATAAAGCGTCATTTACAAAAAAAGAAGAACGTTCTTTACTATATTTACGGGGTTTTATCCGTAGACTATCCGTTTTTATTACTTGATGTGGTACTACTTACTTCACTACTAGTAGAAGATACTTTATTGAGGAAGGATATTCCTGAGAATTCATAAAATGTATAAAAAAATTTTAAAAATAGGGTTCCGATTTGTAAATAAAGGCGATTAGGAGTTTTATGCTGATAGCCGTTATAAGTTATTTGTCCCCACATGCCATATTTGCTATAAAATTTTTATAACTAACTTTTTTAAAGATTATTATATTTTAGTATAATAAAACAATGAATAAATTAAGCGCTGGATGGAGAATAAAATGGTTACTATCTACATGAATAAGCAAAATAAAACAAATCAAATAACTGACTGGAAACTTTGGTGTAAAGATGAAACTGAACTTATGCTAACTGTCTTTTTTCTATCGGGAAAAAAGTTCACTCTACCTTTTGATCAATGCGAAATTACTCCTCAAAATAAATTAATGGGGAATCTTTTTTCTATAGAAAAAAATATATATCAAACTATAGAAACTGCTACGGAGTATGGGGATAGATATACTGTAGTGAAATTTCCAAATGATAAAAAAATGTGTGTATACGAATCTAAAGATATAACTATTTGTACTGGCAGCAATATGAAAAATGAAGAAATTTTTAATTATTTCATCAATGTTGCACAAGAACGGATTAAAAACACAACTCAAAAAAATAGACCTATCGTCGAAAATATTCTTCGGCAATTAGAAAAGATTACTCCTCATCCAGGAACAGCACTTCATGCATATTGCTATGGAAATAATTCAACTAGAGAAAATTTAAAACATTTAATCTTTCCATTTGGTTTGAATGAAAGCCAACTACAAGCTGTTGAAAATGCTTTTTCTTCTCAGATAAGCATTATTGAAGGTCCTCCGGGAACAGGGAAGACACAAACTATTTTAAATATAATGGCAAATATTTTGATCAATAAAAAGTCTGTTGCAATTGTTTCTAACAATAATGCAGCTGTCGAAAATGTATATGAAAAAATGTCTAAATATAATTTAGATTACCTGATTGCTAAATTAGGTAGTGCTAGCAAGAAAAAGGCTTTTTTTAATGAGATAAAAGAAATTCCAGATAACGATACTCTAAATAAAAATAATATATTGATTGAGGAAATTGGTATTCTTCTTGAAAAATTAAAAGGCCATTTGAATGCACAAAATAAAGTGGCACAACTTACCGCAGAGATTAGTGAATTGAAAATAGAAAAACAACATTTAGAAGAGTGGCATAGGGAAAATCCCTTAGTAGTACTAAAAGATCTCAAGAAGTATAAACTTAATCCGAAGAAAACTACGGACTTAATGGCATATATTAATTATCTATCTACGAAACATCTTTCATTTAAAGATAGATTTCGATTACTTATAAATTACAAAATAATTAAAACGGATTTTCTTAATAGCACTTCTGAACTTTTGAACTTTACTTATTCATTATATTTTGATTATTATAACAAAATGTTACAGAACAAGGAAAAGGAATTGAGTCATTATAAAAATCAGTTAGAGCAGAATAATTATGAAAGCTTACTTGAAGAGTTAACTAACGACTCAATGAGCTTTTTAAAACATCAATTAACAGAAATAATACCATCGTCTAGCCCAGTTTTCACTTTGAAAAATTATAAAAATAGAAAGTCATTTAATGAATTTATAAAAAGATTTCCAGTAATAGGAAGTAGTACGCATTCTATTGTTAATTCAATAGCAGATGGAGCTCTATTAGATTATCTTATTATTGATGAGGCTTCACAGCAAGACATTATCCCTGGAATATTGAGTTTAGGATGTGCTAAAAACATTATTATTGTTGGGGATAGAAAACAATTACCCCACATACCTGAGAAATCTGATATCGAATGTCCGTCTGAGTATTATAATTGTATCAAATATAGTTTGTTGGACTCTTTTGCTGAAATTTTCAAAGAAAAAGTTCCTTCCACATTACTAAAGGAACATTATAGATGTCATCCTAAGATTATTCAGTTTTGTAATCAGCAATTTTATGACAATCAGCTTATTCCAATGACAAATGATAACGGAGAAATTGCTATTCAATTAATTACAACATCTAAAGGTAATCATACTAGAAATTTTTCGAATTTGAGAGAACTTGAGTCTTTACAAGAAGTGGGATGGTCTGATGAGAGTGATAATGGATTTATTGCACCTTATAATAATCAAGTAAACCTTGCGAAGAGAATGCTACCCAAAGAATATATTAAAGATACTATTCATAAGTTTCAAGGTAGAGAATGTAAAGAGATAATTTTTTCCACAGTTCTCGATAAAAAGAAAAGTAATCAAGATTTGTTAGATTTTGTAGATAATCCGTCATTAGTAAATGTAGCTGTATCCCGAGCTATAAATAAATTTACTTTGGTTACTGGCAATGACGTTTTTTCTAAAAACAATCAAAACATTGCAGCATTGATAAGATACATAAAATATTATGCGCAAACTGAGAATATTTATGATAGTCCGGTAATTTCTGCATTTGATTTACTGTATGATGAGTATGATAAGTCATTAGAAAGATTAAATGCACGGCTAGATCAATTAGATCCACAAGTTAAGTCGGAAAAAATTGTGTCACTTCTATTAAAAGAAATTTTGAAGCAGAGTGATTTTAATGCTCTGAAGTTTCATATGCAGGTGGATTTAATTCAACTAGTTTCCATTAAAAATAACTCTTTTTCAAATCGTGAATTAGAGTTTATGCGACAAAAAGCTAGCTGTGACTTTGTACTTTATTATAAAGTAGGTAAAACACCCTTGGGAGTAATTGAAGTTGATGGATTACTTCATGGCACCACTGTTCAAGAGGAAAGAGATACACAAAAAAATTCTATTTTAACTAAAGTAAATATTCCACTCCTTAGAATAAAAACGATTGAAGGAAATATTGAAACTAAAATAGAAAGTTTTGTAAGAAGTTGTATTTCTAACACCATTAACAAGTAAATAAAGTTTTTTTGAGATGAATCTCCTCCCTATGGAGATTATAAACCTATTAACAATAGGTTTTTGATTTTATATAGAAAGAATTAGATGATAAATAATCTTACTTTTGAAGCTGGATGGCTAGTTGTAACACTAGCCGAGAACTCTCAACTAATTACTTATTATATAAAAACATCCTTTTCTACTAACAATAGAGAAAAGAGTAATGAATTAATTAACCAGACCAAAAAATAATAGTATCAAATAAATTACCCTCATTGTTACAGGATGATCAAAAGTACGAAATTATTATTTTAGGAAAAGAAAAAGAAATACTTTAACTTAGATAGAGGTTGACGATGAAAAATAAACTATTTTTTAATATTTGGATTATTGGTATTGCAGTTATTGCTTTCTTTACAGGAGAAATTGCTACTGTTATGATGCTTTACTTAGTACTATTAGTATTACATAGTATTCATGGAACGATAAAAAATTTTTATGAAGATTGGAAAAGGAAGAATGGTTTTCCGCATTAATAGAGAGCACCATCAATTGTTAGCTAAGGCCTTGCAATTGATGGTGCTTTTTTTAGCTTATTGCAAGGAGGTTATAAAAAGGATGGTCTCTTTTCCTTTGCAATTCTTATACAAAACCTAGCTTTCAGAACAAGCAATTTTTAATAAAGTTTTTTTGTTAACGATTACAAAAAACATATTGACACTACAAATAAGGGGTGCTATTATGGACCGGAATTAATCACATATATGATTTTGTATCACATATGTGATTTTGAAAAAGGAGAGGATTGGATGTCGGTTAAATCAGCCGAAAGGGTTTTGCAAATTTTTGAACTTCTTGCTCACTATCCAGACGGTCTATCAATTAAAGAAATTAGTGAGAAACTTTCATTCCCACAAAGTAGTACATCTAATCTGGTGGCGACACTTTTGGAACAGAATTACCTAAGTATCGATCAATTAAAGCGATTTAAATTAGGGGCAAAGTTAGTTCATATTGGTACTCTGGCAATGGAAAATATGGATATATCTATCCAAGCGAAGCCATATTTGCAAAAGTTAATGGAAAATGTCCAAGAAACCGTATTTATGGCAACGCTTGCTGAAAATGAATTGGTTTATGTGCAAAAAATAAACAGCAATCGCTCTATTCGTACGACTGCCCAAACTGGCTATCGTAAACCACTGTATAGTACAGGGTTAGGGAAAACTTTCTTAGCCAATATGTCTGAAGAGGAAAGAAAGCGAATATTAGATCAAATTGAACTTGTCCCTATTACAGAGAAAACGGTGACAGACAGAGCGGAATTAGAAAAAGAGCTTTATCAGTATTCGATGATTGGATATACCATTGATGATGAAGAAGGAGAAGAAGGATTGTATTGTGTTGCGGCACCTGTATTTGGACCAGGTCGTAAGCTTGAGGCTGCAATAAGTGTAGCAGGGCCAAGGGAAAGAATGCTTAAACAAAAAGAAGAAGTAGTAGAAAGAGTTCTTTGGACTGCTAAGAAAATATCGGAAAGTATGGGGTGTATTTTATCCCACTCTTAACGGACAGTAAGACTCAACCGTAAGCTTATGAGAAGTCGGGGAAGATGGGTTGAAATCAACTGTCGTTCAGCTAATCATCAGTGGAGGACGAAGGTACCCCACTGATGGAAGTTCACATTATAAGAAACGAGGTGAAGAGATGGATGTTATTAGTATCGGGGAGACAATGGTTTTATTTACACCCAATACACTTGGAAAAATTCGCTATGCGAACCAATATACATCGAGAATTGCGGGTGCTGAAACCAATACTTTGATTGGTTTAGCTAAACTTGGACATAAGGCTGGCTGGATTAGCCGACTTGGTCGAGATGAATTTGGCGAACTAATTTTAAATACGGTTCGAGGTGAAGGGGTAGACGTCAGTAAGGTAGTTATGGACGATGAAGCACCAACAGGAATTCTCTTTAAAGAAATCATTAATCAAGATTCTGTAAATATTTATTATTATCGGAAAGACTCAGCTGCAAGTAGACTATCACCAGCTGATTTGGATAAGACATATATGGCAAATGCGAAATACTTGTATCTATCCGGAATCACACCGGCACTTAGTCTATCTTGTAGAAAAACAGTTTTTGAGTCGATTAATATGGCAAAAGATAACGGATTAAAGATTGTATTTGACCCAAATATCCGGAGAAAACTTTGGGAAGATGAAGAGGCAAGAGAAGTAATACTTGAAATAGCAGGAAAATCAGATGTTATCTTACCAGGTGTAAGTGAGTGTGAATTCCTATTTGGGACTAGGGACTATGAACAAGCTGTTCAATCCTTTCATGAGGCAGGAGCTGAAACGGTGATTGTTAAACTTGGAGATAAGGGTGCCTATTACTCTACTTTTGATAGGAAAGGATATATTGATAGTTATCCAGTAAAAGCAGTAATAGATCCTGTAGGTGCTGGAGATGGATTTGCAGCAGGCGTTCTTTCAGGGTTTCTCGATGGCTTAACCATCAGTGAGGCAGTAAAACGAGGCTGTGCAATTGGAGCCATGGTTTGTTCTACAAACGGGGATATGGAGGGGCTTCCTAGTAAAAGAGAATTATATCAATTTTGTGATTCAAACTTAATAGATGAAGTGAATAGATAATTAGGAGAGGAAAGGAATCGATATTAATATGAGTACACTTCAGAAAATTTTAGAGCACAAATTAATTGCAATCATACGAGGGGCTAATCCTGAGGACACTTTGAAAATTGTTAAATCTTTATATGCAGGGGGGATAAAAGTTGTAGAAATTACGATGAATTCACCGAAAGCGCTAACAGCTATTGAGAGAGTAGTAGATGAATTTGGAGATAAAATGGCAGTAGGGGCTGGTACCGTGTTAGATGCGGAATCTGCTCGAAGTGCTCTTTTGGCTGGAGCTCAATTTATTTTATCCCCTACTTATAAAGAAGAAACAATTCGTATGACAAAACGGTATGGAGCAGTTAGCATTCCTGCTGCTTTTACCCCAACTGAAATTCTTGAAGCTTACGAATGTGGGGGAGATATTATCAAAGTTTTTCCGGCTACTATTTTAGGCCCAAAGTTTATTAAGGATATTCATGGTCCATTGCCACAAATACCATTATTACCAACTGGCGGTGTTGATTTAAATAATGTAAAAGAATACTTAGTAGCCGGTGCTGCTGGATTAGGGATTGGGAGTTCTTTAGTAGACACAAAAAAGGAAATAAATGAAGAGTATTTGTTGGAATTGACTGAAAAATCGAATAAATTTACATTGTTAGCACAAAACTATTAATGATATGGGAGTGTTTTCTATGAAAATAACAGGATATGAATTATTCACAGTACAGCCGCGTTGGTTATTCTTGAAAATTGAAACAGATGAAGGCATTGTTGGTTGGGGTGAACCAGTAATTGAAGGGAAAGCAGCTACAGTTAAAGGTGCTGTAGAAGAATTAATGACTTATCTAATCGGTAAAGATCCCCTAAGAATTGAGGATCACTGGAATGTAATGTATAGAGGAGGATTTTATAGAGGTGGTCCCATTCTCATGAGTGCAATTGCCGGTATCGATCAAGCACTTTGGGACATAAAAGGAAAATACTATGATGCACCGGTGTATCAATTATTAGGCGGGGCATGTCGAGATTCAATTAAAGTCTATTCTTGGATTGGCGGAGATCGCCCAAGTGATACAGCAAGAGCAGCTAAAGAGTGTGTAGATAAAGGATTCCAAGCTGTAAAGATGAATGCATCAGAAGAGCTACAATACATAGATTCCTATGAAAAGGTTGATAAAGTACTAGAAAACGTAGCAGCTATTCGCGCAGCCGTTGGAAAGAATATAGGTATTGGTATTGACTTTCATGGTCGCGTGCATAAGCCAATGGCAAAAGTGCTAGCTAAAGCTTTAGAAGAATTTAACCCAATGTTTATAGAAGAACCAGTATTACCAGAAAATAATGAAGCTTTACGAGAAATTGCTTCCTTAACGGCTATTCCTATCGCTACAGGCGAACGTATGTTTTCTAGATGGGATTTTAAATCCTTATTAAATGATGGATATGTTGATATTATTCAGCCGGATTTATCCCACGCAGGTGGTATCACGGAATGTAAAAAAATTATTAGTATGGCAGAAGCTTATGATGTAGCAGCTGCACCGCATTGTCCATTAGGTCCGATTGCATTAGCAGCTTGTTTACAAGTAGATGCAACAGCACATAATGCGGTGATTCAAGAACAGAGCCTTGGAATTCATTATAACCAAGGGAATGATTTACTAGACTATTTAAAAGATCCATCTGTCTTTTCCTACGAAGATGGTTATGTGAAAATTCCCCAAGGACCTGGGCTTGGAATTGAGGTTAATGAAGATTTTGTTCGTGAAATGGCGAAAACAGGTCATCAATGGCAAAACCCAGTATGGCGTCATCGTGATGGAAGTGTAGCTGAGTGGTAAGTGTGATTAATTACGGTAGGGAATTACTCCCTACCGTAGGAATGATAGAAAATAGATAGTGAAAGGTTACTATAGGAGGATTAAGGATATGAAGAACAAAGCAACAAAGGTTCGTTATGGTGTTGTATTTATGTTATTTATAACTGTTATTATTAACTATATGGATCGAAGTAACATTTCTATTGCAGCGCCATTCATTACAGAGGAACTGGGATTAAGTTCTGTTACGATGGGGCTAATATTTTCTGCTTTTGGTTGGACGTATTGTTTGCTTCAGATTCCTGGTGGCTGGGTTTTAGATAAATTGGGAAGCAGAAATACACATGCCATTGGGATTGCGGGCTTCTCGCTCATGACTTTACTTCAAGGGTTTGCAAGCGGTTTCCTAGGACTGTTTTTATTACGGGTAGGTTTGGGTGTATTCGAAGCACCAGCTTTCCCGACAAATAGTAAGGTTGCAGCTAGCTGGTTTCCGGAAAATGAAAGAGCAAGAGCGATTTCCATTTACACTTCAGGACAATTTATAGGATTAGCATTTTTAACACCAACCCTTATTTTCTTTCAACAAGCGTTTGGCTGGAGAGGCTTATTTATCGTTACTGGTATTATAGGACTTGTGTGGGCTGTTCTTTGGTACATTTTTTATCGTGATCCAAGTAAAAATAAAAAAGTAAATGAGGCCGAACTTGATTATATTCGTGCAGGCGACGGCTTTGTTGATGACACTTCGGATAAAGCAGATAAACCTAAAATTGGAAAGAAAGATTTCGCCACAGTCTTAACAAGTAGAAAGCTTTGGGGAATCTATATCGGTCAATTTGCAGTTAGCTCTACTCTCTGGTTCTTCTTAACTTGGTTCCCTACCTACTTAGTGGAGTATCGAGGATTATCCTTTATTAAAACAGGATTTCTAGCATCGTTGCCATTTATTGCAGCATTCATCGGTGTCCTTTCTGCCGGTTTCCTTTCAGATTTCTTTGTGAAAAAAGGTGTTTCTAGTAATAAAGCAAGAAAAATACCGATAATCGCTGGTTTAATCTTATCTACTTCCATTATTGGAGCCAATTATGTGAATAGCCCAGGCTTAATTGTATTGTTTATGTCTATTGCCTTTTTTGGTAACGGTTTCGCTTCGATAACATGGGTATTCGTTTCTCTATTAGCACCTAAACGACTGATTGGAATTGCAGGTGGAGTATTTAACTTCATTGGAGGGACTGCTTCTATTATCATTCCTATAGTTATCGGGTTTCTAGTAAAAGGTGGCAGTTTCGCGCCAGCTCTTACATTTATTGCTTGCATAGCATTAGTAGGTGCACTATCCTATATTTTCTTAGTTGGAAAGGTTGAGCGAGTGCCAGAACGAAAAGATAAAGATGAAATAATTAACGCATCATAAATAGTGTCAGGCACCATAAAAAGACAAAAAACTCAATTTGTTTTTCTCTGAAGGACATAGGGGAAGGAACCATTTTCTTGGTTTCTTTTCTTATTTTTTGTCTAGAGTAGTATCCCCTCTAGATAAAATATCTGGAGAGGACATTACTATATCGTATTTCTGCTTTCTCACTTTTTATTAGATTGGATTTTGTTCTTAACTATTACATACAAGAATAACAAAGGAATATATATAAATAGTATATATATACTTAATTGAGTTGTTGCTTTTTTGACAAAATGAATCGAATCTCGGTCAATTAATAATATAGAAAGGATATTTACCAGCACAAGTATCCCTGTTAAGGAAAAACTTGATTTGATATTCAGCATTTCCTTCAAGCTTCGTGTTATAGCCCAAATACATAAACACATTGGAGGCATTACAACAAGTAACCATGAGAAAATGAAAATATATTCGAATCGTTCAATAAAAGGAACTTGAACAATTTTTGTCATGGAGAGTGTTGGCCATATTATATATTTCAACATTCCTTGATTATAAAAAGCATACGTTATGACAGTTAAAATAAGATAGGTCAGAGTTGTAAATAGCAATCCTAAATGTGCCCATCTTTTTGTACTCCTTCCTTTTTTAATAAAAGGAAAAAATAATAGGACGGTTTCAAAACCAACAAAGGAAATGATTCCTTCCTTAGAAGATAATAGTATTTCTTTGATATTATGATTAAAAAAGGGTTGTAAATTAGAAAAGTGACTAAACTTTAGTGTATATCCTAGTATAAAAACTAAAATAATCGGTATTAATGTACTCCAGAATGATATTCCAGCAATCACTCTAAATCCACCTAATACGATATAAAAAATTACCACGGTGATTACTAACCCGATTTCCCATGGAGCAACAATGGAGTATACCCAAATTTGCAATATTTCAATATAAGATCTAAAGACAAGTAAAAGCAATAAAAAAAAGTAAACTACAAAGACCATAGACAAGATATTGCCAAAGATCTTTCCAAAGTATTGATGATGTAGAGAAATAACATCACCATTATTAGAGCTTGCTAAAATTTTAAAGAGCATAAAAAATAGGACATGAAGATATAAACCAGCAATCACTATTCCTATCCAAGCGTCTTGTTCCGCGTATTTAGCAATATCTCTTTGCATGCTTAACATACCAATGCCAGTTTGTGAGGAGTGAATGAGAAAGAAAAGGAAAAATGGAGATAGAGTTAGACTTTCTCTAATTTTTATTTTCTCATTACTCATAAGTATCTTCTCCCACGCCTGATTGCAATATATCTATCTTAATAGTTGATTCAAGTTTTAAGTTTGGATACCTCTTATTATAGAAATCTTTCTCGTTCCAATTCTTATTTTTACTTCTATAGATATCACCAATTCCTAGAGGATCAACGTGATTGTCCTGGAATTTCTTAAATAGTTCTTGATATCTTTTTTTGAAAAAATTTTTTATTTCTTTCTCTAAAAACGCGTAATCGTCCGGAAGCTTTATCCATTCAGGATAATCAAGTATGATGGTATCAAGCTTTAGCCTTAATAGGACAATATCATGATGATTAGATTTTAAGTTAGATTTTCCCCGTAAGCTTTTTAATGTGATACTGCCTTCTTTCCCATCCCTTTCAATAGGTACTGGAAAGAAGATTTCCTTGGATTGGTCCTGAATTAGTTTGATGAGTGTAGCTTCCTCTTCTTCTAATAGGAGCTTTAATTTGCTGTTCTGATCAATGACACCCAGTTTCTTTACTACAATGTCTCCTTCCCTTGTAATGGTGGAATATGGGATGTACGCATCTCTTCCTATTCCGTAAAAATTATAAAGAAATGTTTGCATATTTGATTCTGGTAAAATATTATGAATCATGTTCTGCTCAAGAAGATGAGGGAGAAAATTCCCATCTAATTCAGTAAGTTTCTTAAAAAAAACAGATAAAGGTTCTTCAGAGATAACAATTTTTAAATTAGCCCCAATCTTGGCATTTCTACAAATAGAATGAACGACTTCATAAATTCCTTGTTCTTTAGCAAAATCGGCACCCAAAACAATTACTTGAGTTTTTCCTATTTCTAAAAGGTTCGGAGATTTTTGATTTATTTGAGAGAGAGTTTGTGTTGCGCTTTTTCCGTAAGACATAATAGAGGTCAATACGTCTTCCTCTTTTCCCATAGAATATTCATGGATGATTACGCCACCGTACAATTTACTATCGGCACTATTATTTCCTTGTTCAAAGCCCATTATATCAACCATTTTTATCTGGTCTACAACTCTGTATCTTGAGCATCCAGCGAGAGCTGTAAGGAGAATAAAGGAAAGAATAAATTTAAATATTTTTCTAAGAAATATATTTACAATAGTACTATTATTCATTATCTAAACCTTCCTTTATGTCTTTCTTTGGATTAGGCTTGAAACGGAATTTTTTTAAAGTCCTAAGATAATCTGGTCTTTTTTTACTTCTGTCATAGGAAGATCTAATGATAGTGTCTCCTAAATTTTTAATTCTAAAGGGATAAAATGGAACCATATAAGGATTACCTAATGATTTCAATCGCATTAAGTGAGCTAAGATTATAATTGTTCCCACAATAATCCCAAGCCCTCCCCACATTGCTGCTAATAGTATAAGAGGAAATCGGATTAGCCTTATCGTATTGGACATTTTAAATATTGGTGTGGTGAATGATGCTAGGGCAGATAAGGAGACAACAATCAATAATACGCTGCTAGTAAGTGCTGCCTCAACAGATGCCTGTCCAATAACTATCCCACCTACAATACCTAAAGTTTGTCCTACTTTCGTAGGTAGTCTTGCCCCTGCTTCTCTTAATAGTTCAATGGTCAGTTCCAAAAAGATAACTTCTAGTACTGGTGGAAATGGTACATTTATTCTAGAGCCTATAAGAGGTCCTAGTAGGTCCTGCGGTATTACTTCATAGTGAAAGGTTAGGATTGCTACATAGGCTGCAGTCGAAAACAGAGAGAAGAAGACACTGAAGATTCTTATGATCCGAAGGAAGGAACCCATCACCCATGGTAGGTAATAATCCTCGGGTGAAATAAAGAAATCAAATAGGGTAGATGGTGCTGTGATAATGTAAGGAGAACCATCACATAAGATCGCTACTTGTCCCAGTTCTAAACAATAAGTTGCTCGGTCTACACGTTCTGTACTTAAGAATAGAGGAAAAACACTGAAAGAATTATCTGTGATTACTTGATCAATATGTGAACTATCATAAACGACTCCTAAATTAACACTATTTAGTCTCTCTTTAACCGTATTTATGTATTGAGGATTTGTTATCCCATCTAAATAAGCGATTGCTATCTTTGTTTTTGAAATATCTCCGACTGTTATTTCCTCAAAAACTAAATTGGATGCTACAAACTTTTGACGCAGCAAAAAAATATTGGTTTGCAAATTTTCAACAAAACCAACTTTTGGTCCTACAACGCTAAACTCGTTTTCTGTATCATTTGATTGCCGAGTACCTGTTTCAGCATTTTTGAGATTTATTAGTAATCCTTTTGAATCGTTTTTATAAAATTGTATGAAGATATAACCTCTATTTAATTTTACATTGATATCTTTTTCGTCGCTTGTAACACTCATATTTTCTAGTGGAATAATTGCTTCTAATTCAGTTAATGACTGAATTTCATCGATTTTAGCAATAATGCTTGGTAGTAAAACTTTTTGGATTATTTCTGAGTCAACTAGAGATATGTAATAGGAGATGAAGATTTTCTCTTCTTGAATGGATGGTGAAAAACTGGTAAAATCACTAGATTTTTTCGCTTGATTTATTATATTAGCTAAATCATTTCCAGTTATTTCTTTCTTTTTAGTTTTTTCTTCATTCTCTTTCTGTTTAAACATTTACACCCTTCACCTCCAAATAATGCATGAAGATATTTTTCCCAAGGTCTATGAATTCATTCATTCTGATTGGTTTGGAAATGATAAGGGAAGCAGAGGGGGACGGTTCGAGGGCACTGAAAAACTGGCTAGTTAATGATGATGGACAATAGCCGCTTTTTGAACATAAGATGGTGGATTTGTTTTCCGAGGCGTCCGCTCGCTTTCCATGGGGCGAGCGCCAAGCCTCCTCGTCACTGCGGGGTCTCGGACTTTCTCGCAGCTCTCATAGGAGTCGAGCGGACGCCTCTCCAAACCAACCATATTTTCACTTTCAAATATGCTTGCTCTTAATTTCGCACGAAAAAAAGACTTTTTCAGTGGTCTCGGACGGTTCCACTGATTCCTTTAAGAATGTTCATGCTAAAGATAGAGAAGGAAGATACATTCATTTTATAATAGTTTTAATTTTTTCAACGTTGATATTCTTTCCCTTTACGATTTATAAAACGCAACGATTTTCCTAGCCATATCATAAATTTCCTGTTGCAATGAGGTAGGGAAGATGACTCTGATTTGGTCACCGAAGCCAAGGATATAAGCAATTGCCTCTTGTTCCGTATCGCAGCGAAGACTTACGGGTATCCATCCATCAGCAGTTGGTGGTTCCATATTTTCTATTTGCACAAAACGTCCAGTGAATTTCATTCTGTGAACGATTGATGGTGATACTTCCACCTCTACCTTATATTCTGGGAGAGTGTTAATGAAGTTTTGCGTTGATTCCACCCAATATTGTTCCAAATGAAAGTCATCTGGTCTAGTAAAAGATTTATCTGTCATCTCTACAGAAAGGAGTCTTGAAGCTCGGTAATTTCGTATTTTTTCGTCTGAGGAAGCAATTAAGTACCAAGTACTGCCTTTTGCTACTAATCCTAAAGGATTAACTGTTCGAAAAATCTCCTTACCATCTGCTCGTTCATATTTTATCTGCAGTACTTTTTCCTGCCAAATCGCTTCCTGCAAAATTTTAAAGGAGTCAATTTTTTCAGATGGTTGCTTCCAGGCGGAAGTGTCTATGTGGATGCGATTCCAAACGTCGAGGGATCCTTGCCGAAAAGAATTTGGTAGTGCAGCAACCATTTTTTGACGAGCATCATACCATTCCT
>Ga0209463_1000412_pt1 | contig 35629 bp, 32 predicted proteins | sample AgamicMgSfrz_FD_187169 | JGI IMG/M metagenome (GOLD analysis project Ga0209463, IMG submission 187169) | Agave microbial communities from Guanajuato, Mexico - Mg.Sf.rz (SPAdes) (version 2) | ecosystem: Host-associated > Plants > Phyllosphere > Phylloplane/Leaf | place: Guanajuato, Mexico...
TATTGTCTGGTCAATTAAAAATCGTTGGATGCGAATATCTTGGGCAGAATATAGTAAAATGCACTTGCTCGGTAAGCCGTCACGCCCTGCTCTTCCCGCTTCTTGGTAATAGCCCTCCATGTTTTTTGGAAGCTGGTAATGAATTACATATCGAATATTACTTTTATCAATACCCATTCCAAAAGCATTTGTGGCGATCATAATCGATACATCATCTTTAATAAACGCTTGCTGTTCCGCCTCTCTTTGTCCATCACTCATTCCGCCATGATATTTCGAAACGGAGTAGCCCTTTTTTAATAACCGATCATGTAGTTTCTCAACCTCTTGTCTTGTAGCTGCATAAATAATTCCTGACTCTTCTTTATTTTTCTTTAAAAATGATTCAAGATACTTCCCTTTATCTTGCCCCTTTATTATCGAAAAAGATAAATTGTCGCGGGCAAAACCAGTTTTAATTGTATTTTCCCAAGGAATATTTAATAATTGACATATATCTTCATGAACTTTAGGTGTTGCAGTTGCTGTTAATGCAGCAACAATTGGTTTATCAGATAATCTATTAATCATAAAGCCGATTTTTGCATAGCTTGGACGAAAATCATGTCCCCATTGGGAAATACAGTGAGCCTCATCTACTGCGATAAAAGAAATCGTAACTTCTTTTAAAATCTCCATAAAATAATCTGCCTCTAGTCGTTCTGGAGCTAAATAAAGTAATTTATAATGTCCATTTTTAATATCGTACACTCTTTCCTGCACTTCATTGCTATGTAACGTACTATTTATATACGTAGCTGGAATACCAACTTCTGTTAGTGTATCTACCTGGTCCTTCATTAAAGAAATTAAAGGAGAAATAACAATTGTTAATCCTGGAAACATCATCGCAGGAACCTGATAACAAATTGATTTTCCTCCGCCAGTTGGCATAATTCCTGCAACATTTTCACCATCCAACAAATGTTGAATAATCTCTTCTTGTCCTTTTCTAAAATTGTCATATCCAAAGTACTCTTTTAAAATACTACGCGCTTTATCCATCATCATAATATTCTCCCCGCTTTTAACCGAACATTTCTTTATCTCATTGTATCACTAATTAAATTTAATTTGAATGATCATAAAGCATATGAGTGCTTGTCCACCTACAATAATAAATTTTTCTCCATTCATTTAATAAACAGCCTAACTATGCCTATCGATTTATTAAATGGCTTGGCATAGCCAGACTGCTCTTTTTATACAAAGTTCATTTCAGCTTTTATAGTCTAAATAAAGCAGTACGTTACTCTTTTTCTATTTACAATCATTAATTATAACCAAGCTGCTCCAACGATGATTAATAATATGAATAATACAACGATCAATACAAAGCTATTTCCGAAACCAAAACCACCACAAGAAGCTACTGGAGCTGCAACTGGTGCCGCATACCCGCATCCACAATCATTATAACCATATCCACCATAACCGTAACTCATTTATAAAACACTCCTTTTTCTATCTTTCTTAATATGCAAAACCAACGTAACTAGAACCTACAATTATTAATAAAATGAATAGCACTACTAGTAGAGCGAAACCTCCACCAAAACCAGCTGCTGGGCCACCACTCATTTATTCCACCTCCCTCATACACATAAGCATCATATGAGTCTTGAGTTTGTCCTGTTTGGGCGCTTCAAAAAAAAGTTAGATAAGTTTCTCAATATGTAGGAAGATTCCTTCCTGAAAGGAATCTTTCGCTTGATTGATCAAAAGAAAGGAATAAAAGCTAATGCAGCAATTAATCCTAATGAAACACCAAATGCTGCGGCCCCAAAGCCCCATCCCCAACCCCAGCCAGGTCCGTAACCACGTCTAAATCCATATCCCAATCCTCCATAACCGCGGCGATTACCGCCAATCGGTCTAATATAGACTTTATTTGGAGTAACTCTTTCGATTATTCCTGTATGAACCTCACCACTATGAGTACGGATTTTTACACATCTTCCGACACCTCTTGAGCACTGATTATAAAAATTATTAGCAGACATTATATGACACCTCCAACCGTTAATCCTTAATATCCTATGTACAAGTCTAAAAAAAGAATGGACAACTATCATGAAAAAAGCGCGGATATTTTTCACCTGTACATAGAAGTAAAATGGTTAGCACTATGTCGTATCTTGAAGATTTATTGAAATAGAGACTATCAAGCTTGAAAGACATATACATATTCCTATTTAGAAATGCAAATAATTTAAAGGGCATAATTAGATATTGAAAAATATAATTTATTGAGACAAAAGATGAAATAAAGTGAAACTTCCATCAGTGGGAGTTTTCCTTCGTCTCCCACTGATGCTTAGTTGAACCAATCGGACCTTTATGGACAGTTTGATCTCCCGCCTATCCTCTTAGTATTCTCCTAAGCCTGAGGGGGGGAGTATTACTCCCATGAAAATAAACGGTTGTCACCCCTATTTTCATCCTTGTTGGTGAAGTTTGCTTCATGGATGGCTGTCCGTTAAGAGTGGGATAAAAAATATTCCTATATATAACTTTAAAAAAGGTAGAAATTTAAGTAAAAGGAGATTTCACTATGTTACAAGCGGCAATGTGGGGAGCAATTGCAAGCTTTTCTTTGCTTGCAGGTTCTATAACTGGATTATTTCTAGCCATTCCGAAAAAAATTATTGCTTATTTAATGGCTTTAGGTACAGGTATTTTGATTGGCGCCTCTTCCTTTGAGCTTTTAATAGAATCTATACATAAAAGTGGAATTGTAAAAACTGCGGTTACTTTTTTAGCTGGAGCTGGTTTATTTACCTTAATTGAAATTTTTCTCTATCAAAAGGGTGGCTCCAATCGTAAGAGATCACATAAAAATCCAGCAGGGCATTCTGGGTTAGCGATTTATGCGGGGACATTGATGGATGCTATTCCTGAATCGATGATTATCGGCTTAAGTTTATTAAATACTCACAAAGTGGACCTCCTCTTCCTAATAGCCATTTTCATCAGTAATTTTCCTGAATCTTTATCTTCTACAGTTGGTTTAAAAAAGGACAACTATTCAAATAGGAAAATTTTATTCTTATGGAGTAGTGTTATGCTTATTTCCGCTATTAGCAGTTCGGTTGGATATTTATTTTTACAAAATGCATCACCTGTTATGCTTTCAGGCATACAGTCATTTGGTGCTGGCGGTTTAATTGCGATGGTTTGCTCGACTATGCTTCCTGAAGCATTTGAGCAAGGAGGACCTACTGTCGGATTTGTTGCGTGTGTAGGATTAATTTTTTCTTTAAGTATGAGCCATCCGGGATAGAGACTGTCGCAGAACATATATTCCGACAGTTCTCCTAGTCCCTTTGAATATTAATTATTATTTTGCTATCGATCTTGACGAAGCAACTCGTAAAGCAGAATCTTTGTCTTCCTTTTTTTTCTTCGGAAAAATATAGAGATTTAGCGCGCCTACAAAGAATGCTCCCCCAACAATATTACCAATTGTAACAGGTATTAAATTGTGCAATGCATTTGTAATAGTAATTGTTTCTGGATGAGGAACAATTAGTGCAATTGAGAAAAGTGCCATATTTGCCACACTATGCTCATATCCTGAAATCATAAAAGAAAACACGATTAATATAGTTGCAATAATTTTCCCAACATCTCCTTTAATGTTCATAGGTATCCAAATAGCCAAACATACTAACCAGTTACAAAGTATCCCTCTTATAAACAATTCTACTGTTGTAGCACTCATTTTTGAATTCGCAACATCCATTAGCCATGTTGTTTTAGGAGCCAAACTAAATAAACCGGAATAATAGATCAATATTGCAAAAAATAACGCTCCAACCAAATTGCCAAAATAAGTAGTTACCCAATTATAAATAGTATCCTTCCAACTAGTGGCTCCAGACAAAGTACTCATTGCAAAAGCCATCGTATTCCCTGTAAATAGTTCTCCACCACCATATGAGATAAGCACCAAGGCTAATCCAAAAAATAAACTAGTCATCATATACGTTGCCGGTGAATGAACATCAAAATAAGGCTGTGCTAAACGATAACATAACATTAAAGCAAATCCAATGTATATGCCTGCTAATATCGCCTTAACAAAATAACGAAAAAAAGATTCATCAATTGTTTCTTTCTTTTTTATCGCATAATTAATTGCTTTATCGATTGGGTGTATATCCATTGCGATACCTTCCTTTCTGTATATAGCTATTATACAAAAGGAGAATCGCTTTATTTTGTGAAAAAATGAACATTTTATAACAATTAATTAAATATATGTACTATCGTTATTTTAAATTTTAATTTGTTGTTGTTGTTAATTTATTATTTTGTTGAATTGCTACCGAAAATTGAGACCTTGGCTTTGTAAAGCTAATTTTGATACCGGATTTTTTCATTTTATTAACCAACTCAACTAGCTGTTTTTTAGCCATATAAACTACTCCTTTACTTCTTAATAGTTTTAGTGTACTAGAAATTTATGAAGAAATTATGAACAAATCATAAATAATTTTAGACTATTTGCTATTGGTGAAAAGAGCTACTAAATACTTAACCCCTTCTTCTTTATAAATTCTATCAATGGAAAGAAAACCCTTTATTTTTTGATATTTTTTTACCCTATCTTCCTATTATGATAAACATGTTTTCTTTTTTCTATCGGGCGTATTTCATATTTTTGTTCATTTATTTTGAAAACTACTTTTTTCTAATAATCTTAGAATAGATTTATTTAAACAGATATGTAGGACGAAAATAATTCGCTCTTCCATTCTAATAATGGTATAATTTGAAGGATATTGTAGTTTGGAGGATTTTTATATGATAACAGTTACGAATGTAGGTCTTCGATATGGTGATCGTAAATTATTTGAAGACGTTAATATTAAATTTACACCTGGAAATTGCTATGGATTAATCGGAGCAAATGGTGCTGGAAAGTCTACTTTCCTAAAAATACTTTCTGGTGAGCTAGAGGCACAAACAGGAAACGTTTCTTTAGGACCTGGGGAAAGACTTGCTGTTTTAAAGCAGAATCACTTTGAATACGAAGAGCATGAAGTACTTAAAGTAGTAATCATGGGTCACACTAGATTATATGAAGTGATGCAAGAAAAAGATGCTATTTATATGAAAGAAAATTTCACGGATGAAGATGGCATGAAGGCAGCTGAGCTTGAAGGAGAATTCGCTGAATTAAATGGTTGGGAAGCAGAATCAGAAGCAGCTATTCTTTTAAAAGGCTTAGGTATTGGTGAAGATCTTCATTATAAAACAATGGCTGAATTAAATGGTTCTGATAAAGTAAAGGTTTTACTAGCTCAAGCTCTTTTCGGTGAACCAGATGTACTTCTACTAGATGAGCCTACTAACCATCTTGATATAAATGCGATTAAGTGGTTAGAAGAATTTTTAATCAACTTTGAAAATACTGTCATTGTTGTTTCCCATGACAGACATTTCTTAAATAAAGTTTGTACCCATATTGCGGATTTAGATTTTAGCAGAATTCAAATCTATGTTGGTAACTATGACTTCTGGTATGAGTCCAGTCAATTAGCTGCTAGAATGGCAAATGATGCAAACAAAAAGAAAGAAGAAAAAATCAAAGAACTTCAAAACTTTATTGCTCGATTCAGTGCAAATGCTTCTAAATCGAAACAGGCAACTTCTAGAAAGAAATTGCTTGATAAAATTTCATTAGATGACATTAAACCATCATCTCGAAAATATCCATATGTTGCCTTTACTCCGGAGCGAGAAATCGGAAATGATTTATTAAGAGTAGAAAACTTATCAAAAACAATTGATGGTGTAAAAGTTCTTGATAATGTAAGCTTTATTATGAATAAGGATGATAAAATTGCGCTTGTAGGTCCAAATGAATTAGCAAAAACTACCCTTTTCCGTATTTTAACTGGTGAATTAGAGCCAGATAGTGGTACGTATAAATGGGGTGTTACAACTTCTCAGAGTTATTTCCCTGCTGAGAACTCAGAGTATTTTAGCGAGGACGATGCTACACTGGTTGATTGGTTACGTCAATATTCTCCAAATGACCAAACAGAAAGCTTCTTAAGAGGATTTTTAGGTCGCATGCTGTTCTCAGGGGAAGAAGTATTGAAAAAGCCTAGCGTTCTATCTGGTGGAGAAAAAGTTCGTTGTATGTTATCGAAAATGATGTTAAGTGCAGCAAACGTTCTACTACTTGATGAACCAACAAACCACTTAGATTTAGAATCTATTACGGCTTTAAATAATGGATTAATCAACTTTAAAGGTTCTTTAATTTTCACTTCTCATGACCATCAGTTTGTGTCAACAATTGCTAATCGCATTATAGAGATTACTCCGCAAGGACTGGTTGATAAACAAATGAATTACGATGAATATTTAGAAGATGAAGCACTACAAAAAAACATTGCAAACATGTATAAATAAGTAATAAAAAAACCGGGTTCGCCCGGTTTTTTAACGCCTAATCACTCTTCTTTTCATAAAAAATATACAACCTAATGCAACAGGAAGAATAAATATAATTCCTGGAAACGAAGATTTTTTTTCGTCCTTTACTGCATCATCAGAAATTTCCTCTTTAAATGTTTCCTCTGCTGGCATTACTTTAGCTAATTGTATAGATTGAAGAATATCGCCATTGTCATTTTCTATCATTAATAAACCAGACGACGTTACTTCTTCCTCTCCTTTTGTACGTGGAACAGTGATTTTCTCTTCCTGCATCGTTTCATATGTTGTCCCTTTAACAAAAAACGACTTTCCTGCTGGAATCACTTTATGTGTATATTGATTAAATCCATATTCCAATAACTCTTTCGTATCATTATATACATCACGCTTATAATTCCCTTTTAAAACAATAGCGATTAAACTTAACTCCTCATTTGCTGCAGTTGTTGCCAATGTTTGTTTGGACTCATTAACAAAACCTGTTTTCCCACCAGTTACTTTGTCATATGGCCTAGAACCATTAACCATTTGATGATGGCTGACTAATGTTGTATCCCAAGATAAACCATCCCATTTTAGTTCATTAGTTCCAAATATTTCTCGAAATATTTCATTTTGCATGGCATATTTGGTGATTAATGCTAAATCATTAGCAGTTGTATAATGATCCTTATGAAAAAGGCCATTTGGATTTTTGAAGTGTGTGGAATGAACATTTACTTTCTCTTTTAAAAACTGATTAATATTTTGTTCAAACTCATCTATGGACCCATCAAGGTATTCTGCAATAGCTATTGCAGCATCATTTCCTGAATTAATTAACATTCCATCAATTAAATGCCTTAACGTTACTTGTTCACCTTGTTCTAAGTAAACCCTTGTCCCTTCTGTTGAGTATGCATTCTCACTGACTGTAATAATATCATCCAAATTCCCTTTTTCAATAGCATAAATGGCCGTTGCTATCTTCGTTAAACTTGCTGGATACATTTTTTTATATCCATTCTTTTCAAATAAAACTGCTCCAGTATCACTATCTAATAAGAAAACTGCTTCACTTATTAAGTCTAGTTCCCTACTTTCCTTCGCCTTACTTATTGCAGGAAAACTAAATAATAGTAAAACGAAACATATTGCAATTGTCGTTTCCCTCATTTTCCCCCACCTATTTATTTTCTATGTTTAAATACCATGACTATTGTACCAAATAAATGAGAATAATAAATGGCAATTGGAATATTGTCACAAAAATGAAATCCTTTTGTTTTTTTGATGAAAATTATTCGAAATTGTTCTTTCTATAAAATAATAAGTTAATCACTGGAGAGTCCTCTTAAAAAAGCAACTGCATTTTTCTTTATATTCTTTCCAACTTCAAGCAAGAAAAGAAAGACTGCGATTAAAAATGGCAAAAGGTAATAGCCGACACGATATAAGAATAATACGATCAGCATCTGTTCTGATTCCCCCCCTAAAGATTCGATCCCCCACAAAAACACTAGTTCAAAGGATCCCATCCCTCCTGGAATCATACTGATAATTCCCGTACATGCAGCAACTAAAAATAACAAGAAAAAATCTCCAACTGAAACCGGTAATTTAATGACTTGAGCGATAAAATATAAATAGGCAAATAGGAAGATCCATTCTAATAAAGACACAGCTATTAAGCCAATCATTTGGTTTCGGTCAAAGGCAAATCTATGTAACTTTGCCTTCTTATAACTGACTAATAAAATAGGAAAGATTAACCCAACAACGATAATAGCTGCAAATGTCCATAAATGCTCTCCTATTAAATTCAATCTTCTGCTATAAAGAATAGCAATCCATGCTAATAAACTAATTCCTGATAGATAGAATAAAGTAACTACAGCAATCCCTTTAAATAATTTTTTTCGATCCGTTTCATATTGTTTATAGAAATAGTTGCGTAAAGCGATACCTATTAGTCCACCAAACCCGATTAAATTAGAAAAAGAGTTACTGATAAAAGAATATTTCCCCACCTCTACAAAAGGAATATCTTTCTTTAAATGCTTTACAAGAAAAAAATCATAAAAAAACATGGGAAGAGTCGCCATAAATCCGCCTAATACAATGTAAAACAAACTATGAAAAGGAATTGTCTGTAAGTATCCATATATAAGGTGTATATCCGTTGACATAATCATATTTTTAATTTCTCGTAAAATGATGATAAATATGACAATCGGTAGTAGTATCTTCGCCATATTAATCCAGATTTCTTTTTTTCTGATTAACATATTTACCACCTCTTACATTTCAATTGTTTCTACTCTAGTAATTGAGACCTAGCATTAATCATACCTTATATACAATAGAAAAGAAAAGGAGCATTTTTCTACGTTCTTATTAAATAGATTTTCCTTTCCTATCCAATAGTATGGACAAAATGATTGGCACTATTCTATTAAAAGGAAAACTTATCCTCTCCTTCTAGAAATAATAGCGTTCTATTGTATAACAGTTAGTAAAAAATGAAAGAAATCTATATAACAGTTTTTTAAAGGTTTTTCCCTTTCTCCTTTTAATCACTTTGAGAAAAAACGCTTTAAGCAGTTGGTACTATTGAAGTTCACATTTACGACACAGAATATTCGCAAGATGTACACATTTATTGTGATTGTTCTCACACATTATCTGTTATAGTTAAAACAGAAAGAAAAAAGCTTTCTGTTATATATTTTTATTAAATCATGAGGTGATTATAATGGAAAAAGTTGAAACAACTAATTATTGGGAAGGCTTTAAAAATGGATCATGGCAGAAAGAAGTAAATGTTCGTGACTTCATCTTAAAAAATTTCAATCCATATTATGGCGACTCTACTTTCTTATCAGGCCCTACATTAGAAACTACACAATTATGGGAACAAGTAATGGAATTAAGTAAATTAGAACGAGAAAGAGGCGGCGTTTACGATTTAGATACAGATATCGTATCAACGATTACTTCTCACGGTCCTGGTTACTTAGATAAAACGAAAGAAAAAGTTGTCGGCGTACAAACTGATGAACCTTTCAAACGTTCTTTCCAACCAAATGGTGGAATTAGAATGGCTGTCCAAGCTTGTGAATCTTATGGATATAAAGCTGACGAAGAATTAGAAAAATTCTTTAGTGAACATCGCAAAACGCATAATGCTGGAGTATTTGATGCTTATACTGATGAAATGAGATTAGCTAGAAAAGCTGCAATCATTACAGGTCTTCCAGATGCGTACGGCCGCGGAAGAATTATTGGAGACTATCGTCGCGTTGCATTATACGGTGTCGATTTCCTAATCAACGAAAAACAAAAAGATAAAAGAGCAACAAGTTCTGTTATGACAGAAGAAACAATTCGATTAAGAGAAGAAGTTTCTGAGCAAATTCGTGCCCTAAACGAATTAAAAGAATTGGGCGCAGCTTACGGCTTTGATTTATCAAGACCAGCAGCAAATGCTCAAGAAGCTTTCCAATGGGTATATCTTGGCTACCTTGCAGCAATCAAAGAACAAAACGGTGCAGCAATGAGCTTAGGACGTGTATCTACTTTCTTAGATATTTATGTAGAAAGAGATTTAGAAAACGGTACATTAACTGAAAAAGAAGCACAAGAAATTGTTGATCACTTTATTATGAAGCTTCGCCTAGTTAAATTTGCTCGTACACCTGATTATAATGAATTATTCAGTGGCGATCCTACATGGGTAACAGAATCCATTGGCGGTATGGCAAATGACGGAAGACCTTTAGTTACAAAGAACTCTTTCCGCTTCCTTCATACATTAGATAATTTAGGACCTGCTCCAGAGCCAAACTTAACTGTTCTTTGGTCCACTCAATTACCAGAGAACTTTAAAAAATTCTGTTCACAAATGTCTATTCAAACCAGTGCTATCCAATATGAAAACGATGATATCATGAAACCTCAATGGGGCGATGATTATGGTATAGCATGTTGTGTATCAGCAATGGAAATTGGTAAGCAAATGCAATTCTTTGGAGCACGTGCTAACCTAGCTAAATGTTTATTATATGCAATTAACGGTGGTAAAGATGAAAAGTTAAAAATTCAAGTTGGACCTAAATTCGCTCCAATCACTTCTGAATATCTAGATTACAAAGAAGTATCAGAGAAATTTGATAACATGATGGAATGGTTAGCTGGACTATATATTAACACATTAAACGTTATCCACTATATGCACGACAAATATAGCTACGAGAGAATTGAAATGGCTCTTCATGATACAGAAATTCTTCGTACAATGGCTACAGGTATTGCTGGATTAAGCGTTGTGGCTGATTCCTTAAGTGCAATTAAACATGCAAAAGTAAAAGTTATAAGAGACGAAAATGGTCTAGCTGTTGATTTTGAAACAGAAGGTGATTTCCCTAAATACGGCAACAATGATGATGCTGTTGATAGTATTGCAGTAGGTATTGTCGAAAGCTTTATGAAAAAATTGCGCAAGCATCAAACATATCGCAATTCTATGCATACTATGTCAATTTTAACCATTACTTCCAACGTTGTATATGGTAAAAAGACTGGTAACACACCTGATGGTCGTCGTGCTGGTGAACCATTTGCTCCAGGTGCGAACCCAATGCATGGTCGTGATACAAAAGGAACTTTAGCATCCCTATCTTCTGTTGCTAAATTACCTTACGATTATTCACTAGATGGTATTTCTAACACATTCTCTATCGTGCCGAAAGCACTTGGTAAAGAAGAGGATGTACGTGTAAACAATTTAGTATCTATTTTAGATGGTTATGCAGCAAAAGCTGGTCACCACTTAAATGTTAACGTATTTAACAGAGAAACATTATTAGATGCTATGGAACATCCAGAATTATATCCACAATTAACGATTCGTGTATCTGGATATGCAGTTAACTTTATTAAATTAACTCGTGAGCAACAACAAGACGTCATTAGTCGTACTTTCCACGAATCTATGTAATAAAAAAGGACGGTTGAGGGATTTTTCGCATGATCCCTCTCCCCTACTTCTTACAGTGCTACTTTAATGGCTCGCGGGTTTATTATGAGGAGGAAATAATCATGAACGGTAATATACATTCAATTGAAACATTTGGAACGGTGGATGGTCCTGGTATTCGCTATGTAGTGTTTACACAAGGCTGCTTGCTTCGCTGCCAATTTTGTCATAATGCAGACACTTGGGAAATTGGTACTGGAAAGCAAATGTCTGTAGAGGACATTATCAATGATTTAAAAACATACCTTCCTTTTATCGAACCTTCTGGTGGAGGTATTACTGTAAGTGGTGGGGAACCATTATTACAAATTCCATTTTTAATCGAACTATTTAAAGCGTGTAAAAAACTCGGCATTCATACAACCATTGACTCATCTGGTGGCTGTTATTCAAAAGCCCCTTCTTTTCAAGCGCAATTAGATGAATTAATGAAATATACGGATTTAGTTTTACTCGATTTAAAACATATCGACCGTAAAAAACATATTAAACTAACAGGAATGGGCAATGATCATATTTTAGATTTTGCTACCTATTTATCCAGCAAAAAAATCCCGATCTGGGTACGCCATGTATTAGTCCCAACCATTAATGATAACGAAGAAGATTTAACTAGACTAAGTGATTTTATCGCTACACTAGAAAATGTAGAAAAAATTGATATTCTTCCCTATCATAAATTAGGTGTTTATAAATGGGAAACGCTCGGTCTAGAATATCCCCTTAAAGGAATAGAACCACCTACGCAAGAATCTGTTGATTTTGCGACTACTATTTTAAACAGAAATAATTAAAAGTATTTTCCAAAAAAGAGACTTGAATTTCATATTAGAAGTTCAAGTCTCTTTTTCAAGTATGCTATTTAAGCACTTCTGTCTGCAAATGGAGGATATGGTGGAAATGGTGGTTGTGGTTGTTGGCGTTTTCTCCCTATTGCTAGCTCGTATTCAAAAGATACAGGAATATTTAAAAATACAAAATCAACATCTAAACCAAGAATCCTAAACATTTATTTCCCTCCTTTTGATTTTTTTGCACAAAATATTTAAATTAATTACATTTACATATTTTGTACTTTCCTTATAGGGTATGCCAAAAAGTAGTACATGCTTGTGCAGAGTAATTATTTTGCTATTGAAAGTATATAAAATAAGAGGAATTGAGATTAATTACTCAATTCCTCTTATTTTTACTATTCTTTCCACCACTCATCAAACATAGATGCTGGAACTTGTCTCTTATGCTCTGTCATTAAATAGCGTGCTTCAATTTTCTCCGCCACATCTTGTGTAACTTCTTTTCCCTCTAAATAATCATCTAATTGATCATAAGTTATACCTAGTTCCGTTTCATCTGCTTGACCTGGTTTATGATCTAATAAGTCAGCTGTCGGAACTTTTAGGTAAATAGCTTCTTCCGCTTTTAGTTCTTTTAATAATTGCTTTCCTTGTCTCTTCGATAAACCTGTTAACGGTAGTACATCTGCCCCACCATCTCCGTACTTCGTAAAGAAGCCCGTAACAGCTTCTGCAGCATGATCAGTGCCAATGACAAGTAAATTTTCTTGTCCACCTATTGAATATTGCGCAATCATCCGCATTCTAGCTTTTACATTCCCTTTATGATAGTCCGCTAATGGAGTTTCACTCATTGCATCATATACTTCTTTTACTCCATCCACAGGAGTTTTAATATTAAAGACATACTCTTTATCCGCTTGAATAAATTCTAGTGCTCGTTTCGCATCAGCTTCATCTGTCTGAACGCCATAAGGTAGTCTAACTGCAACAAATGTTGCATCATACCCTTCCTCTCGAAGTTGTTCAACTGCAAGCTGTGCCAATCTACCAGCCAAAGATGAATCTTGGCCTCCACTAATTCCTAATACGAAACCTTTTGAGTTTGCTTTTTTTGCATAATCTTTTAAAAATTGGACTCTTTTTTCAATTTCTGCTTTTGGATTAATATCAGCTTGAACATTTAAATCCTTCATAATTTTTTGTTGTAAATTACGCATGATTTTTCCTCCTTATTTGCGGTTTTGAATAGATATCTTGACCTTTTCTATGTGGTTCATTTTATTTTCCCAACATAACGGACTTAAATCCACCGGATACTCCTCTGGATTTAAGGAACGCTTATATTCATCCCAAAGGATTTCTAAGCTTTGCTCAGAATATTTTTGGATAGAAAAGATATCTGGCGTCTCGTATACTAACTTACCATCCTTAATTACATCTTGGTGTATATCTACTGCTGTAAAATTTGTAACAAATTTGCTGATATACGTATGGGTTGGATGGAACATCTTTAAGCGCTCATCTGTTTCCGGATGTTCAGATTCCATACAGATATAGTCTCCTTCTGATTTCCCATTGACATCATTTATAATTCGATATACCCTTTTTAATCCAGGTGTAGTCACTTTTTCTGGATTGCCGCTGATTTTAATCGTATCTTGCATATTACCGGCTTCATCTTCTATAGAAACGAGTTTATAAACGCCACCAAGCGCAGGTTGATCGTATGCTGTAATTAATTTTGTTCCAATTCCCCAAATATCAATTTTTGCTCCTTGTGCTTTTAAGTTAATAATCGTATATTCATCCAGATCATTACTTGCTACAATCTTTGTATCGTAGAAACCTGCTTCGTCCAACATTTTCCTAGCTTCTTTCGATAAATAAGCTAAATCGCCACTATCCAAGCGGATTCCCCGAAAATTTATACTATCTCCTAATTCCTTTGCTACACGAATCGCATTAGGAACCCCAGAACGTAATGTATCATAGGTGTCAACTAAAAATACACATTCTTTATGTCTTCTCGCATATTTATGAAAAGCAATATACTCATCATGATAAGCCTGTATCATCGAATGTGCATGGGTTCCTGAAATAGGAATGCCGAATAACTTTCCTGCTCTTACATTTGATGTTGAACTAAAGCCACCGATGAAAGCTGCTCGTGTTCCCCAAAGGGCAGCATCCAGCTCATGGGCACGTCTACTGCCAAACTCCATTACAACCCCATCGCCAATTACATTTTTAATTCTTGAAGCTTTCGTTGCAATCAATGTTTGGTAATTCACAATATTCAAAATGGCTGTTTCCACAATTTGTGCCTGTGCCAGAGGCGCTTCAATTCTCATTAGTGGTTCATTTGCAAAAACCACTTCTCCTTCAGCTGCTGAACGGAGACTTCCGGTAAATCGCAAATCTTTTAAATAGGCAAGAAAATCCTCTTTAAATCCCTCTTGCCTTAAATACTCGATATCACCTTCTGAAAATTGGAGATTCTCTAGATACTGAATCACTCGCTCTAAACCAGCAAAAACAGCATAGCCATTATTAAAAGGCAATTTTCTAAAATATACTTCAAAGACGGCATTTTTTTCAGCAATACCATCCTCCCAGTATGTTTCAGCCATATTTATTTGATATAAGTCAGTATGTAACATTAAACTGTCATCTTTATAATTAAAACTCATTAATAGTCCTCCTGCAAACCCTAAACGACTAAAGGATAGTAGCTCCTAGTACATTTTTAAAGTGGTCCAATGCCCATTGATGGCCAATTTCATTAAATGAAGCAACGGCATTTTCATATATATGGATGTTATAGCCATGATTATAAGCATCAATTGCGGTATGGAGCACACATATATCTGTACAAACGCCAACTAGATAAATATCTTTAATCGATCTTTCTTGCAATTTTATATGTAAGTCTGTGCCTGCAAAAGCACTATATCTAGTTTTATCCATCCAATAAACATTGGTTAAATCCTTATGGTCCTTATATATTTTTTGAAGCGTTCCATATAAATCTCTTCCCTTTGTTCCAGAGATATTATGAGGTGGGAAAAGCTTAGACTCTGGATGATATGGATCATCTAACGTATGCAAATCGATTGCAAAAACGGTATAATCTCCATTGTTGATAAAATTCTGAGTGATTTTCACTAATTCTTTTTCTATTACAATGGCAGGTTCTCCGCATGGTAGATTACCTTCAACAAAGTCAAAGGTGTAATCTATATTAATTAGAGCTTTCATTAAATCCCCCCTTAAATTTCAGAACTTATTAAAAGACTGTACTCGTAAAGATTGTTGCTATTACCGCAGTCGTAATACACTTCGCTTTCGGGGTCTAACTTGTCTCGCTAATCCCCGTGGCGTCTACGTGTAATTCCAGCTGCTCCATTTTTCCAACTAATTCTTTTCTCCTATTCAAAAAACAACAATCTTTTAGAAAGCAGCCTATTAAAAAAAGCATTTTTAAGAATACACCTTGGCTTATATTTAAACTATCCTTTATTATACCATTCATTTTATTTTTTCCTATTAGAAATAGTTAATTCTTCTGAAATTATTCAAATACTCCTTCTTACAAAAGTTGTAAATAAGTTTTTATATAAAGCCTTCATAAATTGTCATAAAAAATTCTAAATCTCTTTAAAATTCTACTATAGCCCCAGTTGTAAATTGCTTTTCATCATTGAATTAGATATAATTTTATTGTTCACTAATAACGAGGTGTATAAATGATTGATTTATTATTAGACTTTACATTTTTTCCTAGTTACCAAACGGTTTACTATACATTTTTAGTAGGTCTAGTACTGAAATATTTATGGGATTGGAACATAAAAATAACTGTTCAACAAGAGTTTTTTGCTTCAGAACAACAACTATCTTTAGATGTTTCGATTACGACAATAAATATGAATGTTCAAAAATATAATACTCCTATTTTGCACTGGATTGTTAAAAATATCCGTAAAAGAATAGAGAGCTCACATGATGATCCTGAGAAACCAAATTCCTCCTTTGTTATCTAATATTTAACTAACAAATTTGGAGGAATTACGTTGAAAAAATTATCTAAAAATACTTTATTAATTATGCTATTAGGTTTATCTACTGTTTTATTAAGTGCTTGTTCTTCATCAACAACAGGAAATAATGATGGGTTTTTCCATAAAATATTTGTTGAACCTTTCATTGCGATTATTCATGGAACAGCCGATGTCTTTGTTGGCAGCTACGGTCTTGCGATTATATTGATTACATTAATTATTCGTTTAGTCCTAATGCCTTTAATGCTTAAGCAATATAAAAGCCAGCAGCTGATGAAAGTAAAAATGGATTCGATTAAACCTGAAATGGAAGCAATCCAGAAAAAAATTAAGACCACAAAAGATCAAAAAGAACAACAAAAATTGCAAATGGAAATGATGGATTTATATAAAAAAAATAATATTAACCCTTTGAATATCGGTTGTTTGCCTATGCTAATTCAAATGCCAATTTTAATGGGCTTCTATTATGCTATTCGTGGTTCTCAAGAAATAGCAACCCATTCATTCTTATGGTTTAATTTAGGTCAATCTGACCTTATTTTAACTGCGTTAGCTGGTATTGTTTATTATCTACAGTTTAGAGTATCACAAAGCACGATGACACAAGAACAGCAAAAACAAATGCGTATCATGGGATTGATCTCGCCTATTATGATCGTAATGGTGTCTTTAAACGCTCCAGCAGCATTACCGCTTTATTGGACGGTTGGTGGTATATTCCTTATTTTCCAATCTCTATTAGGAAGAAAGTTATATCCTCCTCAAACTAATACTGCTAAAGTGGTTACAGAGAAATAAGCATAAAGGACAAATTTTACTTAAATAGCGTATTAGACTATTTGTAAAATTTGTCCTTTTTATTTCATTATATAGATAAGCTTTTTTCTATAATATTAAACCAATTTTCCATCCCATAAAGCAGAAAATAACTCCTCCTATAAAGGTTCCTAAAATATAAATAAGAAAACTCCCCTTTTCTTTTTCCCGAAACAATGTTACTGCTTCAACAGCTAATGTGGAAAAAGTTGTATATGCTCCCATAAATCCTACAGCCAATAGAAAATAGATGCTAGAATATACTTTCCAGCCTACTAATATACCTAGAAAGAATGATCCACTAATATTGACAATCATTGTCGGGATTGGGATAGTCGATCGAATTCTTTTTTTTAGGTCATTTATTAGAGTATAACGGCTAATAGCTCCAACAAAACCACCGATGCTAATTAATAGAAGATTATTAAACATTTGCTTTACTCCACTTTCTTTCTCCCAATTTCATTCCTATAAATGCAAAAACAAATCCAAATATAGCGCTACCAAGTATATAGGCACATGCAAGCATATACTTCTCTGCAGTTAGTAAATTTACAGTATCCATGCTAAGTGTCGATAGAGTGGTAAAAGAACCGATCATACCCGTTCCAATAGCTGTTGCTAATTCTGATTTAATCCTTTGCTTTTTAATAATCGCTGTGGTAAGCCATCCTAAGATAAAGGAACCAAAGATGTTTATCCCCATTGTTTGCAGTGGAAAGTCGTACGAAAAAGGTATTTGCCCAACTAAATATCTTAATATACTCCCTATAACTCCACCAAGCCCCACATAAAAATAATTCATTAACTATTCATCCTTTTTACTATTGTCTATTGTCCCACAGCCTTAAAATACTTCGCTTTTCGTAGGGTCAAGCTAAGCCTCCTAAAGATATCACTAGCCAGCTCTTACCTGTCTTATTCCCTTTAACATCTTCAGGCAACTCAGCAGCATTACTTAAAAATTTTTATATTAAAAACAACGATTTTCTAGACAAAAAAGATGTCTCTTCATGATAATAGTTATGTTTCGAAAGAAGGAAATGCTTCTTATTAGCATATTTTACATCTCCCTCTTACACAACTTTTCTGTTCATAAAAGACATCTTGTGTTCTTATATTGTTTCGAAGTAATCTTTGTAAAAACCGCCGACTTTTCCAGTGTTGTCCACGACAAAGTAAAATTCCTCTGTTTCGTTTTTTACTTCGTATTCTTTTCCTACTGTTAATACTCTATTAACAATGTATTTACTGGCATCGGTATGTATACATTTTACTTTTTTGATGGATGATTTACTTTCCCAATTTTGATGTATCATTTGTTTGGCTCCCTTCGTTCTAGTACTATCCTAGTATAAAGGGAAAACGATACATAGCGCAACAAGTTCTCATTATGAAACCAAATTCTGTTTTTCTTTTGTCATCCATTTCATCTTATTTCTTTCAAAAGTAAACCATTTGCCTGTATCCGCTTGGTGAAAAGTCATATAGCATACGCCATTAATCCAATCTAAGCGTTTGAAATCCATAGCATAATAGGATGTATGATCATACTTGATAACATATAAATTATTATGTTCTTGAATAAACATATTATGACCTTCTTTCTATGATGTCGGTACTATTCTATACCACAGAAAAACGGTCCATTAAACCCCAAAAAACTATCTTGCTAACATTTATTATAAAGAAAACTTCTTTACAGTGGAGTTTTTTTCCTCATCCCCCATCTAGCTTTTTCGATTTTCCGCCAGGTTACAGTGGGGTTCGTACTGCCTGTTAAGAATGGGATATAGGTTTGTTTCGAAAAGTTCTCCAACTATCCTCCATAATTTCATTCACAAGCATTGCTTCTTGATTACAGACATAAACAAATGCCTCCCAAGTTTTATCCTCCTTATGAACAGTAACTATCTTTCGCTCATATAAATTATCTGTTCCAATAGGATTGTAATCTTCAAATTCATCTAAAATAGGTACATCGATTACTGGTACTTCATAAAGCTCACCTAACACTTTTTTATGCTCATCGATGATCAGAAAAGGATATTCTAAGCTTGCATCAAATAATCTGCCATATATCCAAACATTTTCAGCAAGACAAGGATAGTTCTTCATCATATAATGATTTACTTCATCCTTCAGCAAGGATCCATATACGAAAACAAGTACTTTTTCTTTCATTACTTCCTTTCCTCTCTTTATGAAGTTTTATTAAGATACGGTCCATAAAATTATTCTATTATAAAAAAATTACCATCAGTGGAGGCTCTACTACCGGTTAAGAGGGGGATAGAAAATAATACAGAGTGTTTCTAATTTCAGAAACACTCTTTGTTAAACGCTTTATTAAGCTTCAAATAATAATGATTCTGGATCTTCTAATAGGTCCTTAATTCTTGCCAAGAATGTAACTGCTTCTTTTCCATCAATGATTCGATGATCATAGGACAGAGCAAGATACATCATTGGTCTATTTTCCATTCTCTCGGCGTCTATCGCAACTGGGCGTAACTGAATCTTATGCATTCCTAGAATACCAACCTGTGGTCCATTAAGGATTGGCGTGGATAACAAGGATCCGAATACACCACCATTAGTAATGGTAAATGTACCACCTTGTAAATCACTTAAGGAAAGTTTATTGTTTCTTGCTTTACTAGCAAATTCTAAAATTTCCCCTTCAATTTCTGCGAAGTTCTTGCGATCTGCATCTCTTAAGACTGGCACCACAAGTCCCTCATCTGTTGATACTGCAATACCAATGTCATAGTATTTTTTCAAGACAATTTGATCGCCTTGTATCTCTGCATTTAATAATGGTGCTTTCTTTAGAGCTGCAATGACAGCTTTTGTAAAGAAAGACATAAATCCAAGCTTCACATCATTTTCTTTTTGGAATGCATCTTTTCTGCGATTTCTAAGGGCCATAACATTTGTCATATCTACTTCATTAAAAGTAGTAAGCATTGCTGTGTTTTGCTTTACCTCTAATAGTCGATTAGCAATCGTTTGTCTTCTTCTTGTCATTCTCACTCTTTCGACACGACTATCTGTTTCAACAGAAGGAGTTGTTTTTTCTGTTTTTGGTGCTTGAGCAGGCTGTGTCGACGCAGCTGCAGCTGACTTTTGATCGAATGCTGCAACATCCTGTGCTCTTATTCTTCCTAATGGATCATTTGTCTGGACAGCTGTTAAATCAATCCCTCGTTCCCGAGCCAATTTGCGAGCAGCTGGGGAGGCAATCGGAATTTGTTTATTAACTGTTGTTGTATCTGCTTCTGTTTGCTGTTCGGTTTTCGGAGCCTCTACCTTTCCCTCTGCTTCAGGTTTTTTTTCAACAGCCTTAGGTTCTTCAGCAACTCCCTGTGCGTTGACAATTGCAATTGTTTCACCAACTTGGACTGTATCCCCTTCATTTGCTTTTAATTCTTGAATAATCCCACTTTCTTCTGAAATAATTTCTACATTAACTTTATCTGTTTCAAGTTCAACGATATAATCGCCTTTTTCCACATACTCCCCTGTTTTCTTTAACCATTGTGCTACGGTTCCTTCGGTGATAGATTCAGCTAATTCTGGTACTTTTATCTCTGCCATTTTAAATTTCCCCCTCAATTCATTCCATTGTCAATGCTTCATTTACAATTCTTGCTTGATCTTTTCGATGAACTATTGGATCCCCTTCAGCAGGACTAGACCTTCTTCTTCTGCCAACATACTGCAAGGAAATAGAACTTGAAATAAGTTTTCTAATTCTAGGTTCAATAAAACTCCACGCACCCATATTTTTTGGTTCTTCTTGAACCCAAACTATTTCTTTTAAATTTGGATAGCGTTTAACAATTTCCATAAGCCTTTCTTCTGGGAACGGATAAATTTCTTCTACTCTTGCAAGATGGATTGCCTCAGCATTTTCAAGCTTATGGTATGCTTGATATAAATCAATCGATATTTTACCTGTTGAAAGAACTAAACGTGTCACTTTCTCTTGTTTTTGCTCCGCTTTATCGACTTCCAAAATAGAATGAAAAGCACCTTCGCTGAATTCTAAACCGTTGGATGCAACATCGGCATTACGCAGCAAGCTCTTTGGTGTCATAATCACTAATGGTCGTACTTCTTCTTTATTAAGAATCGCTGCCTGTCTTCTTAAAATATGAAAGTATTGAGCAGATGATGATAAATTTGCGACAGTCCAGTTATTTTCAGCTGCTAAAATTAAGAATCGCTCTAATCTTGCACTTGAATGCTCTGGTCCCTGACCTTCGTAACCATGTGGAAGGAGCATAACTAGCCCAGATTTTTGGCCCCATTTTGCTCGCCCTGCTGCAATAAATTGGTCAAACATGACTTGTGCAGCGTTAGCGAAATCGCCAAATTGCGCTTCCCATAACACAAGCGTTTCTGGTGCATGCACATTGTAACCGTACTCAAATCCTAATACTGAACCTTCTGACAATGGACTGTTATGAACAGCGAATGATGCTTTTGCTTTAGATAATGTATGTAATGGAGAATACTGATTTCCTGTTACATAGTCATGTAGAATAATATTGCGATGGGCAAATGTCCCACGCTCTGAATCCTGACCTGAAAGGCGAATTGGGGTACCATCCACTAAGATAGTAGCATAAGCTAGTGTCTCGGCTAATGACCAGTCAATTTTCCCCTCTCCCTCTAAAGCGTCATTTCTTCTCTTTAAAACTTTCCCTAATTTATCAAAAATTTGAAATTGAGGTGGATAGGAAAGCAACTCTTCGTTAATTTGTTTTAATTGTTCAATTGGTACGGCTGTATTTATTTTTGGCAATTGTCTTTCCACAGAATTAGGTGGATTTGTTATAATTGGATCTTCATTTTTCTTTGGTACTCTATCATGTGCTTCTTTCAGCTTCTGAGTAACTTCTTCTTTCATTGCCTTTACTTCGTCTTCTCTTACTACATTTTCCGTTACTAGTTTATCCCCATATAACTTTGTAATAGTTGGGTGATTGTGGATCAACTTGTACATTAATGGATTGGTCGTCATCGGCTCATCCATTTCGTTATGTCCATACCTTCTATATCCAATTAAATCGATTAAAAAGTCCTTTTTAAAAGTTGCTCTGTATTCACATGCTAGTTTTGCAGCTTTAATACAAGCTTCCGGATCATCTGCATTGACATGAATAATTGGAATTTCAAATCCTTTTGCTAAATCACTTGCATATCTAGTAGATCTAGAATCACTAGATTCCGTTGTAAATCCAATTGTGTTATTAGCAATAATATGAATGGTTCCACCAGTTCGATACCCTTTTAAGCCAGTTAAGTTTAATGTCTCGGATACGATACCTTGCCCTGGAAAAGCAGCATCCCCATGTATCAAAATTGCAAGAGACTTATTTGAATCCTCTTCTGGAAATCCAGGTTTCGTTCGATCATCTTGAGAAGCACGAGTAAAGCCTTCTACTACTGCACCAACAAATTCAAGATGACTTGGATTATTAGCAAGGGTTAAGCGTACATTTGATACATTGTTGGATTTAAGTTGTCTATCGAGACCTAAATGATACTTCACGTCTCCTGTCCATCCAAAGCTAATGCCAATTGACCCTTCTGAGGGAACTAACTGCTTATTAGGAGCGTGCTGAAATTCAGCAAATATCATTTCATATGGCTTTTCTAAAACATGTGCTAAAACATTTAATCTCCCTCTATGTGCCATTCCAATATTAATGTTTTGGGCACCCTTTAAGACTGATTCCGAAATAATTTCATCTATCATCGGTACCATTGTATCGAGACCTTCAATCGAAAATCTCTTTTGTCCGACATATGTTCTATGTAAAAAGCTTTCAAATTCTTCTACTTCTATCACTCTTTTTAAGAGTTTTTTCTTTAATTCTTTATGGCATGCTGGTTTTAAGCTTCCTGATTCGACTTTTGCTTGCAGCCAATTTTTTTCTTTAATATCATTTACATGATAATATTCAAATGCGATTGTCTTCGTATAAATCTCCTTTAAATACTGGATTGCTTCAAAGCCATTTGTTATATGCTTAGGAGCATCTGGACAAATTAACGGTGCTGATATTTTTTCTAAATCTTCTTTTGTCAAGTTAAAACGAGACAGCTCGAATAATTCATATTCCCTGTTATGATCGTTTAAAGGATAGATATCAGCCGCTAAATGCCCATAAGCTCTTATCTTATTCACTAATGTAACTGCTGCAATAATTTTTTCAACTTGAACTTCGGATTGTAGAGATAAATGATTCGTGCTAGTTTGTTCTTGATTATCAATAGGCGGTCCCCATTGATCAAAATGCTTTTTCATTTCTTCATCAACTGAATTTGGATCTTGAACATATTGCTCATAAAGCTCCATTACAAGCCCTAAGTTCGGCCCGTAGAATCTTGGTTGGTATGAGACTGTACCGTCAGATGGCTTCTCCATGAAAATTTCCCTCCACCACATTTAATATCATTTTTATCTTCCCTTTGTTATTGCACAATACACCTTTTAGTGAAAAAACTTTTTTAAAACGTTTACATTTCTATTCTATCATGGTTTAATTACGTCTTCAAAAGTTTTACACATATTTATGGTAAAAAAATTAAAAATATTTTTTATCGCCCCTATCTTCAGAAAAAAAACAATCTTACTAGTTAATCTTATGCAATGAATATCATTACATGACAAAGGAAAAAGGAAGTTCACTCCTTGTTTTTCTCAAGAGTAGAACTTCCTTTTTTCCTTCTATAGGTTAAAACGAACAATTACTTTTGTCCCTTCTCCAACCTTACTATTAATCTCGATCGTTCCTTTGTATAATCCGACAATTTTCTTCGCAATTGCTAAACCAAGACCTGTTCCACCTTGCTCTCTACTCCTTGCTTTGTCTACGCGATAAAAACGATCAAATACTTTATCGATGTCTTCTTTTGGAATTCCGATTCCGTGGTCACTTATTTCTAGGACAAAATGATGGTCTGTTTCGTGTGTATGAAGAAAAATATTTTTTTCATATAAAGAATATTTAACTGCATTATCAAGTAAAATGGTGGTAATTTGTTGTAAATGTTGTTCAGACACCTTATAAAGATGCAAAGAATCTAGCTTCATCTCAAAGTTGAAATCCTGATGCAGCATCATAAAATCATGAATAGTATGTTCCAAAATCCATTTTACCCTTTCAGGAGTTAAGTCAGGATCTACTCTATTTTGTTCTAATTTAGATAAATCTAATAAACTGATAATCAGCTTTTTCAATCTAGCAACTTCCTCAGTAGATGCTTGTAATGACTCATTTAGAATATCTTGGTTGTTTTTTCCCCATCTATTTAACATGGATAGATGTCCTTCTAAGACTGAAACCGGAGTTCTCAGCTCATGGGAAGCGTCTTCAATAAATTGCTTTTGCTGCTGAAAAGATTGTTCAATCACATCCATCATCTCATTAAAAATAATCGTTAAATCAGAGATTTCATCTTTTTGCGGATAGACTGGCATCCTTTCCTTAAAACCACTACTTTTAATTTTTTTCATCGTTTTCGTCATAGAATTCATAGGTTTTAATAATAAATAGGAAATAAAATAACCAATCAATGCACTTATTATCAAAGCAGCCACTGCAAACATTGTCATTGCAAATTGTAAATGTTCTCGAACTTTATCCAAAGATTCAAGCGACCTAATAATCTCGACTCTTCCGTTAAATGCAGGCGCTCGAACTTCTTTGCTATAAACTAAAGAGTTCTGATCACCGATTGAAATATAATGAAATTGCTCATCATTATACATTTGATTGGGCTCTATAATGGGGAAATCTCCATTCATATCGGAAAGAATAGCATGTCCATCCTCATCTAATACACGGATAAGCTGATTATTATTATTTAATTTTTCTAATAAAGAAACATTATCGGTAAGCTCTTCCTCCGTGAAATCTTTATCTTGTACACTCAATTGCTGGACTACCTGCTCCATTGCTTGTTTCACATCGGTTTCTTCCTGATTTAATAACCAAGAAGAAACCGTATGAAATTCAAAAAATGAAAAAATAGAATAAGTTAAAAAAATACAAAAGGATAATCCGAGTGTTAACTTCCACTTCCAAGGTAAAAGAGATATTTTTTTTATAAATTTCATCTCATCACATATCCTATTCCTCTGACCGTTTCGATATATACTTCTTGTCCAGTTGAATCAAGTTTATTTCTTAGATACCTGACATACACATCAATCACATTTGTTTCCACTTCAGATTCATAGCCCCAAATTTTTTCTAATAAGATATCTCTCGATAAGACAATATTAATATTCGTCATAAACATATAAAGTAAATCATACTCTCTTTTCGTTAAAGATAGAATCTCTTCACCCTTCTTGGCAATATGGGATTCTACTTCAAGTGTTATATCCTTATAAGTCAGCTTCGTCATTGTTTGATTGGAAGAATTTATTTGTGGGTCTATTCGGCGAAATAAAGCACGTAATCTAGCAAGCAGCTCTTCGATTGCAAAAGGCTTAACTAAATAATCGTCAGCTCCACTATCTAAACCAGATACTCTGTCTAGAACACTATCACGTGCGGTTATCATTAATATAGGGGTATTTTTTGTTTGGCGGAGCCTTCTGCATACTTCCATTCCATTCAATTCAGGCAGCATTAAATCTAGTAAAATGATGTCCCAATCTTCCTCTAATGCTTTTTGTAAACCACTTCTACCATCTGAACAAACTTCTGTTTTATATCCTTCATACGTTAATTCTAATTCAATAAATCTCGATAGATTTTTTTCATCTTCAATAATCAAAATTTTTTTCATTATACCACGCTCTCTATTAAACATAGGCAGCGTTACAAGCGGTATGTTGAAATTTGATGCAAAAGGAAATTTCAACAAAACTGCTTTAACTTGCCTAAAGATATTGTTATTTTATCATGTTAGAAGCTTGATATACAAAATTTATTCCTACTCTTTTGAAAACATTGAATCCATAATGGCATGTGCCATTTCTACAAATTGAAATCCAAATAAGGATGCAGCAGTTATAGAACTAAATACAATCATTGCGATGCGAAGAAAATGCATGTTTCATCTCTCCTTTATTTTGAACTTTAGCTGTGGTATTAACTATATTTTTTAATAATACCCAATTCTCAGCCTATTTTAAGCAATTATTTCCTGTTAGGGTAACGAGTTTAATCAGTTTTTCAATATGCTTAAGTTAATAAAACAAATAGTATACCTCCTATTCTAAAAAAGCATGAAAGAAACATTAAAATTTAATGAGAAGAAAAAATTGGGCATAAAATTTAAGAAATTTACCCATCATAAAGATACAATCATTTCGTTCTATAGACTAATATGAAAAAGCTCAATTTAAGAAAAATACATTATTTTTAGCCTAGGTTTGTTTAAATTGTTGCTTTTAATTATTATTCAAAACCGAGTAGAATGAGTATTTACTTAAAATGAATGGATTAAATGGGGATTAGTTTGTTTAGGAGGATTTACATTGAATATTGGAAGAGCAATTGAAATTATGAATGCTGCGGATATTGTGGATGTTAGTTATCAAGGTGAAAAGATAATTATCCAGAATGTAGATGAGAAAACAAAAAAAGCAAGAATTTACACAAAAGCAAACCCTGATCATGAGTTGGATGTCGATGTCTATCAACTTATTGAAGAAATCTAACCGTATATTCTTTTTATTTATAATAAGAAGAATATAGATTCTTTTCAGAAATAACAAAATAATTGTTGCCAACTGGTAAAATATATAGTAAATTAATATTCAATTACATAAGTAATTCTTATCAAGAGAGGTAGAGGGAATGGCCCGAAGAAACCTCAGCAACCTTCAGTATCCTATTACATACTGAAAAGGTGCTAATTCCATCAAGCATAAAGGCTTGAAAGATAAGAAGAATGACCATTAAATAATCAAAGTCTTCTTCTTATTAACGAAGAAGACTTTTTTCATGTCATTTTTCTTCTCTTCTTGATTTGTATGGATTACATAAATAAATTCACATTATGAGAATAGGAGAGTTATAGAATGTATAGTTTAGAGACAAAGTTAGCGCAAATTGGAAATCGAAGTGAAAAAACAACTGGAGCAGTAAACCCACCTGTTTATTTCTCAACTGCTTATCGTCATGCAGGGATTGGGGAATCAACTGGCTATGATTATACTCGTACTGGAAATCCAACTCGAGAAATTTTAGAAAAGGCAATTGCAGATTTAGAAGATGGAGATCGCGGCTTTGCATGTAGCTCCGGAATGGCTGCTATTCAAACAATTCTTTCGCTTTTCCAAAGCGGTGATGAATGGATTATTTCAAAGGATTTATATGGTGGTACCTATCGTTTGTTAGAACAAGGATATAAAAAATGGGGTCTTCGATGTACGTACGTTACTACCTCAGATACAGATACTTTACGTGCGGCAATTTCCCCTAATACAAAAGCAATCTTCCTTGAAACTCCTACTAATCCATTAATGGAACAAACGGATATTTCAGAAGTGGCTTCCATCGCTAAAGAACACGGTATTCTACTCATTGTAGATAATACTTTCTATACTCCAATCATTCAACAGCCTATTCGCTTAGGGGCTGATATTGTTATCCACAGTGCGACAAAATATTTAGGTGGACATAATGATGTTCTTGCAGGTCTTATCGTTGCTAAAGGAGAAGAATTATGTAATGAACTTGCTTTACATCATAATTCTGCGGGAGCTGTTTTAAGTCCCTTCGATTCTTGGTTATTAATGAGAGGCATGAAAACATTAGCATTAAGAATGGAAAAACATGAGGAAAATGCTAAAATTTTATGTTCCTTCCTTAAAGAACATGATGCTGTTGTTGATGTTCTCTATCCTGGTCGCGGCGGTATGATTTCCTTTAGAATTCAACATGAATCATGGGTAAATCCATTTTTACAAAATTTAACGTTAATCTCCTTTGCTGAAAGCTTGGGTGGTGTAGAGAGTTTTATCACATACCCTGCTACCCAAACCCATGCCGACATTCCATTAGAAGTTCGATTAGAAACTGGCGTTGATAACCGTTTATTACGGTTTTCTGTCGGCATTGAAAATGCAAATGATTTAATTAAAGATTTAGATAAAGCATTTTCCATTGCAAAGGGAATCGCTAAGGAGGTAACAATATGAGCACACCATATACGTTTGAAACAAAATTACTACACAATAAGCATAAATTTGATCCGGAAACTGGAGCAGTTAGCGTGCCAATTCAGCACGCTTCTACCTTCCATCAAAAGGATATAGAAACATTTGGAAAATACGATTATAGCAGAAGCTTAAATCCGACGAGAGAAGCTGTGGAAGAAGTCGTTGCCGAACTCGAAGACGGTACACACGGCTTTGCCTTTTCTTCAGGAATGGCTGCTATCTCCACTGCTTTCCTATTATTATCACAAGGAGACCATGTCGTTATTTCGGAAGACGTATATGGTGGAACATACCGTATGGTTACAACGGTATTAAATCGCTTTGGTATTGACCATACATTTGTAGATATGACCAACCTAGCAGAAGTAGAAGCGGCTGTTTTGCCTAATACAAAAGTATTTTATGTTGAAACCCCTTCTAACCCATTATTAAAAGTAACCGATATTGAGGCAATAAGCTTACTCGCCAAAAAATACAATGCCTGGACCTTTGTAGATAATACTTTTTTAACACCCGCCTTACAAAAACCATTAACACTCGGTGCAGATGTAGTCCTACATAGTGCTACTAAATTCTTATCAGGCCATAGTGATGTTATTGCTGGAGTTGCGGTAGTTAAAGATGCAGACCTTGCCAAACAAATTGGCTATTTACAAAATTCTTTTGGTGCGGTTCTTGGCGTACAGGATTGTTGGTTATTGTTAAGAGGAATAAAGACATTGCACGTACGCATGAAGCATTCATGTGATGGCGCAAAAATCATTGCAGAACATTTACAGAACCATCCATGCATTAAGAAAGTTCATTACCCAGGCTTTGAAGACCATCCTCAATATGCGATTCAAAGAAAACAAGCGTTAAATGCAGGGGCTGTTTTTTCCTTTGAATTGCATTCAGAAGAGGCAATGCGCACATTTGTTGAAAATGTAAAACTTCCTGTATTTGCAGTTAGTCTTGGTGCTGTAGAGTCAATCCTTTCGTATCCTGCTAAAATGTCCCATGCTGCAATGGACCCGGCTGCAAGAGCAGAAAGAGGGATTACTGACTCCCTTCTTCGCCTATCAGTTGGATTGGAAAATCCACAAGATTTAATCAATGACTTTGATACAGCCCTAAAAAAGACGGCAGCGCTACATTATATTTAATGGAGGATTATGATGAGTTTTCTTGATAGACTAAAAAATGAAATTTTAATAGCCGACGGTGCGATGGGTACCCTCCTCTACTCCTATGGAAAGGACACATGCTTTGAAGCATTAAATCTTTCGCATCATGAACAAATTCAACATATTCATCAAGCATATATCCATGCAGGGGCAGATATTATTCAAACTAATACATATGCTGCCAACTATTTAAAACTACAAAGATATGGGCTTGAAGATAACGTAAAGGAAATAAACAGTGCTGCCGTTAAAATTGCCAAACAAGCAGCAACAAATAATAAGGTCAATATTTTAGGGACAATCGGCGGGAACAGAGGAATGAAGCCACAAGCTATTAGTTTGGAAGAACTAAAGAGAAGTTTTCGTGAACAGCTTTACTGTTTGTTACTAGAAGGAGTCGATGGGATCCTACTAGAAACATTTTACGATTTAGAAGAATTAGAAACGGTGCTACAAATTACTAAAAAAGAAACAGATCTTCCAGTCATTGCCCAAGTTTCGATTCATGAAATAGGCGTTTTACAAAATCAATCCTCCCTTTCTTCTGCGTTTGACAGATTAGAAAATTTGGGAGCAGATGTGATTGGCCTAAATTGCCGATTAGGTCCCCATCATATGATTGCATCACTCGAACAGATACCATTACCAAAGCATGCCTATTTATCGGCCTATCCAAATGCTAGTTTGCCAACTTATATTGACGGAAAATTCGAATATAAAGATAATGCAGAATATTTCCGAAAATCTGCTGTGGAATTTAGAAAGCAAGGTGTTCGCCTTTTAGGAGGTTGTTGTGGGACAACGCCAGAACATATTAAAAATTTTGCGGAAGCATTAAAAGATGCTGCACCAATTACTGAGAAAGTAATTCCATCTAATGCGCCACGAGTGGAGTCTATTCTTCTTAACTCGCCTCCCCTGCGAGAATATACACCTTTGGAGGAGATTGCTAAAGAAAGAACTTCTGTTATCGTGGAATTAGATCCACCAAGAAAATTAGACACAACACGTTTCTTTGAAGGCGCAGAAAAACTAAAAGAAGAAGGCATTGATGCTATTACACTTGCAGACAATAGCTTAGCATCTGCTCGTATATGCAATACAGCTATTGGTACATTAGTAAAACAAAATATCGGGCTTCGTCCCCTCATTCATATTGCCTGTCGTGATCGCAACATGATTGGATTACAATCTCATTTAATGGGTTTGCACACACTGGGACTCCAAGATGTATTAGCAATAACAGGAGATCCAGCTCGTGTTGGAGATTTTCCTGGGGCATCTTCTGTTTATGACATGACTTCCTTTGATTTAATTTCGATGATTAAGCAATTAAATGAAGGACTCTCCTTTTCTGGAAAAAATCTAGGTCAAAAAACAGCTTTTTCTGTCTCTGCAGCCTTTAATCCAAATGTTCGGCAAGTAGATAAAGCAGTTAAAAGACTAGAGAAAAAAATAGAATGTGGTGCTGATTACATTATCACTCAACCAATTTATTCAGAAGAAAAAATAATCGAATTATATGAAGCTACTAAGCATATCGACAAGCCTATTTATATTGGTTTAATGCCTTTAACAAGCAGCAATAATGCAGAATTTCTCCATAACGAAGTACCTGGAATAAAGATAGACGATTCGATTCGTCAAACAATGGCAAATTTAAAAGATAACCCAGAACAAGCAACACAAGAAGGTTTGAAAATTACAAAGTCGCTAATCGATACTGCAGCCACCTACTTTAATGGTATCTACTTAATAACACCATTTTTGCGATATGAGCTTTCAGTAGAATTGGCGCGCTATACGAAAATACGAACTGCAGCAACTAGGAGGACAACTAATGCCACAAACTTCATTAGCTGAAAAACTTAAACAAAAAATCCTAATAATGGACGGTGCAATGGGGACAATGCTCCAACGAGAGGATTTAACAGCAGACGATTTTGGAGGAGAAGAATTAGAAGGTTGTAATGAAAATCTTAATCTAACAAAACCAGATATTATTACGAAAATCCATGAAGCCTATCTTAAAGCTGGTGCAGATATTATTGAAACAAATACATTCGGTGCTACGAAGATTGTCCTAGATGAATACCATCTAGGGCATCTTGCTTACAAACTAAATGTTACGGCAGCTAAACTCGCTAAAGACGCGGTCAGAAAATATTCTACTCCTGAATGGCCAAGATTCATTGCTGGAGCAATGGGTCCGACTACGAAAACATTAAGTGTCACTGGTGGAACAACATTCGAAGAGCTTATTGCTTCTTATGAAGAGCAAGCAATAGGATTAATCGATGGAGGTGTTGATCTCCTTCTTCTCGAAACTAGTCAGGATATGTTAAATGTAAAGGCGGGTTTCCTCGGAATTAAACAGGCGTTTGCAAAGACAGGGAAAGAACTTCCATTAATGATTTCAGGGACCATTGAACCGATGGGTACTACACTTGCGGGCCAGTCGATTGAAGCCTTTTATATTTCTGTTGAACATATGAATCCTATCGCAATCGGTTTAAACTGTGCAACTGGTCCCGAGTTTATGCAAGATCATATTCGTTCCCTGTCAGCCCTCTCTAAGTTTGCTGTTAGCTGCTATCCAAACGCTGGCTTACCTGATGAAGAAGGTCATTATCATGAAACGGCTTCCTCTCTTGCAAATAAATTAAGCGGTTTTGCTGAAGAGGGCTGGCTAAATATCGTCGGTGGCTGCTGTGGAACTACACCTGAGCATATTCAAGCAATTGCAGAGAAAATGAAGAAAATTGCCCCTCGAAAAGTCGCTGAAACGAACTATCATATGGTTTCAGGAATTGAGCCTTTTATATATGATGATCCTACATTAAGACCGATTATGGTTGGCGAACGTACGAACGTCATTGGTTCTCGGAAATTTAAACGATTAATACAAGAAGGAAAATACGAAGAAGCATCTGAAATTGCAAGAGCCCAAGTAAAAGGCGGAGCCCATGTTATCGATATATGTTTAGCTGATCCTGACAGAGATGAGCTACAGGACATGGAACATTTTATGAAAGAAGTTGTGAAAAAAGTAAAGGTTCCACTCGTCATTGACTCTACTGATGAAAAAGTAATCGAAAAAGCTCTCTCCTATTCACAAGGAAAAGCAATCATCAACAGCATTAACCTGGAGGATGGTGAAGAAAGGTTTCAAGCAATTGCCCCTCTCATTCACAAATATGGAGCCTCGGTTGTTGTAGGAACGATTGATGAAGAGGGTATGGGCGTTACCGCAGAAAAGAAGCTGCAAATCGCAAAACGATCCTATGATTTATTAACGAAGAAATATAAGATTAGTGGTCAAGATATTATTTTTGATCCGCTTGTTTTCCCTGTAGGTACTGGAGATGAGCAATACATTGGATCTGCTTTAGCTACGGTGGAAGGTATCAAACAAATTAAGGAAGCTTGTCCAAACGTTCAAACCATTCTTGGAATAAGCAATGTCTCTTTTGGTCTCCCTCCTGTCGGTCGTGAAATATTAAACAGTGTCTTTCTTTACCACTGTACACAAGCTGGATTAGACTATGCCATCGTTAATACAGAAAAGCTGGAAAGATTTGCGTCTATTAGTAAAGAAGAAATCGAATTAGCTGAAAAGCTATTATTTGAAACAACGGATGAAACGTTAGCTGTTTTTACGGACTTCTACCGAGATAAGAAGAAAGAAAAAATAAATTCTCTTGAAAATTTAACCTTAGATGAACGATTAGCCTATTATGTTGTTGAAGGAACAAAAGAAGGATTACTTGATGATTTAGCAATCGCGCTCACCACTTACAGTGCGCCACTAGATATTATTAATGGTCCTTTAATGGATGGAATGAAGGAAGTTGGCCGTTTATTTAATGACAATCAATTAATCGTAGCAGAAGTTTTGCAAAGCGCAGAAGTAATGAAAACCGCCGTTTCTTTTTTAGAAGGCTACATGGATAAAAATGTTTCTTCTTCCACAAAGGGAAAAGTTATCTTAGCAACCGTTAAAGGAGATGTTCACGATATTGGAAAAAATCTCGTCGATATCATTCTCTCAAACAACGGTTATGAAGTGATAGATTTAGGAATTAAGGTTCCGCCAGCAGAGTTAGTTTCCGCTATCAAAAAGGAACAGCCAAACATTGTCGGTTTATCAGGACTCCTTGTTAAATCGGCACAACAGATGGTGTTAACAGCAGCTGATATGAAACAAGCTGGTATCGACGTCCCTATCTTAGTTGGTGGAGCAGCATTATCGAGAAAATTTACCGATACAAAAATCTCACGAGAATATGATGGATTGGTATTATACGCAAAAGACGCCATGAATGGTTTATCCCTTGCTAATCAACTAACCAATCAAGAAGAATTCTCTTTACTTAAACAAGAGCATGAAAAAAAGAAGCAAACTCTTTTAACAATGCCGACAAAAGATTATGTAAAACCCGTTATCACAGGAATTAAAAGAAAAACAATTGATCCAAAAGCCCCTGTCTTTGTACCTCAGGATACAAAGAAGCATATAGTAACAAATTACACAATTGGGCATATCAAACCATATATTAATAAGCAAATGCTGTTAGGTCACCATTTGGGGGTAAAAGGTAAAATTGACGTTTTATTAAAGCAGAAAGATGAAAAAGCAGTCCAATTAAACGATATGATTGAACAACTTTTATTAGAAGCAGAACAAAATAACTGGATACTGCCAAAAGCGGTTTATCGCTTCTACCCTGCTCAATCAGATGGCAATAAAATATATATATATGATCCAGACGATGTTTCTAAACGACTAGAAACTTTTGATTTTCCAAGACAAGAAAGAGAACCATATCTTTGTCTAGCAGACTATTTAAAACCTATAGATAGTGGTGTTATGGATTATGTTGCTTTTTTTGCAGTTACAGCAGGTACTGGAATCCGGCAAGCAGCAGAACAATTAAAGCGTGATGGAAGATTTCTTGAATCACACGCCCTGCAATCACTTGCATTAGAAACAGCAGAGGGCCTCGCAGAATTTATTCATCGTCAGATTAGAGATAGATGGGGATTCCCTGATCCAACAAACTTTACTATGAAAGAACGCTTTGCAGCAAAATATCAAGGACAAAGATTTTCATTTGGGTACCCTGCTTGTCCTGAATTAGAAGATCAGAAAAAGCTGTTTGGGTTACTTTCACCTGAAGATATTGGAATAATTTTGTCAGAAGAGTGTATGATGGAACCAGAAGCCTCTGTTTCTGCAATGGTATTTGCGCATCCAGATGCACGTTATTTTAATGTTTTATCTGGTTCTCTTAGTTAATAAAATTTAGTTCCATATTATTATAGTTAAAATGCAATCCAGCTGCTTTTATTCAGCTGGATTGTTTATTTAATCAGGTTGGGAAGTAAATTCATGTTTTTGGCTTTCAAATGTGGTTTTCATCCCCTTGATGAACGCCAGTTTTCTTGCTCCTACTTTCAAATATGGTTTTCATTCCCTTGATGAACGCCAGTTTTCTTGCTTCTACTTTCAAATGTGGTTTTCATCCCCTTGATGAATACCAGTTTTCTTGCTTCTACTTTCAAATGTGGTTTTCATCCCCTTGATGAACGCCAGTTTTCTTGCTCCTACTTTCAAATGTGGTTTTCATTCCCTTGATGAACGCCAGTTTTCTTGCTTCTACTTTCATCTTTTAGCAAAACTGTATATGCTCTTTCATTCTCGATGCTTAGTAAAATACTTATAATTGGTATCCAACAATAAATTTTTTTAAATCTATTTATATTTCCAATATTATGATAAACTTACAATTAATTATTTCAAAGAATCGAAAGAAGGTTGTATACATGATTCGTGAACTTACAGAAAAAGATCATGCTAATGTGATGAAATTTTTACTACAAGACCCTTCCATTAACCTTTTTATCATTGGAGATATTGAAGCATTTGGCTATCATTCTCCATTCCAAAAGCTTTGGGGAGAATTTCATGATGGGGACATAAAAGCTGTACTACTTAAGTATTTTGAAAGCTATATATTTTACTGCAAAGATAAAAATCATTTTGATGCAGAAGCTTTTGCAGCGATAAT
>Ga0209463_1000416_pt1 | contig 35359 bp, 38 predicted proteins | sample AgamicMgSfrz_FD_187169 | JGI IMG/M metagenome (GOLD analysis project Ga0209463, IMG submission 187169) | Agave microbial communities from Guanajuato, Mexico - Mg.Sf.rz (SPAdes) (version 2) | ecosystem: Host-associated > Plants > Phyllosphere > Phylloplane/Leaf | place: Guanajuato, Mexico...
CTTTTAAAAAAATTTTACTTGCTGAATTTAGCAAGTAGGAAAAAAGGAAAAATTTATCGTAGTTTTCATAGTTGAAAATATACTTTTCTGGTTCAAAAGCCCCAACTTATTTTTAAGAAAAATTTGGGGCTTTTTTTGTTTTGGTAGCGTTTATTCTCCTTAAGTTGATGGATGTGTGGTGCTACCCTATTCTATACGGTTACTCATTTTTATTGTGTTGTGTAACTCAAAAGAGAAAGTGCTATGAAGTTATTAATATCAAGGGATGTAGTGTTTGGATTAGTTACACACAATATAAGATATGGGTAAGTGGTAGTATCAAGGAATTGAATGGTGTATATACATAAATATAAAATGTAAGGGGGAGGTAATGGTGATTCATGTTAAATGAAGAACTATTAGAAGTAATAATTAGATACAAAAGGAATACTGGAAAAAATCCAGATGTGTTAAAGCTAAATCCAACTTATTTTAGAAATATTTTAGAAGAATTGAATTATCCAAAGTGGATTATTAAAAAGAAAATGACAGAAATGAAAAAGAGTATATTTGGTGTACCAGTGGAATTAACAGATTCAGTGGAAAAATTTGAACTATGAAAAGGTTGGCAGAGTCGTGACCGCTTTTTGGCAGGAAATGTGTCGGTTATTTTTGAATTAACGTGTTATATTTGTATTGTGGGAAGTGGCGGGAAACACAACTCACTATATTGTTTCTGAAATTCTAAACGGTTCGTAATGATGGCACATAAAATCCGAAACCAGCAGATGGTAACGATTGAATGATACCGTTATTAAGGAGAGCTTTTGCTCTTCTTCCAGTTACTTAATAGTGTATTAATAGATTGATACTTAATATTAGGTGATTGGAAGAAGGATAAAACTTCATTTACCGTAATTGAAGTACAAATTAATAATTTATATCAAAGCGTCCATTCGTGCGCTTTTTATTATTTGTGTGGGAGGTAGAATTTATATGACGGAAACACATTTAAGTGATGAATTTGCAGGGAAGCATTATAGAAGAAGCTAACAAGCTGCATAAGTAACTCGGATTCAATGTAGATTTAGAGTTGCTTATACTAGTGCAGAAAAGATTATTGATCGTCTTGAAGAGAATAGAGTTATTGGTCCGTATGAAGGAAGTAAACCAAGAGTAGCATCCAAAACGGGTGCTTTTTTCTTTGTTATATAGAAATTACACATTAAACGTATTTAAATACTGTTTTAGGTATAACATGAATTGTCATCAATGGTACAGATAACGGATATTTTTCTATTTAGATTAGATGTTAAATGTACCGTGAAACTCTTGGAAATACAATGCTGGAAAAATATAATGATATTGGTATATTACAGGAGAAGGCGCAATTGTAGGAGTAAAGGGGATATGCCCAGGTTGCATACCATATTGACCATATGAAGGGTGGTGAATTAAATGTTGCCAAGTCGAAGTTGGAGCTACAACAATCCTCATCGGGAAAGGATTCATAATATAATCACTCCTAAAGTAGTATTCATGTAATAGGGTATGCGCTTACTGAATATAGATGTGCACAATCTGGTTCTATAAACATAATAATCAACGGACAGAAAATAGGGTTACTAATCTTATGATGCGTCCATTATGGGTGTTTTATTTTACTATGTAGATAGAACAAACATGTGTATAGCAATTATCGTAGGCGCTGCCGTGATCTGGGTGGCGCATTGTTTGTTGTTAAGGAAAGAAAAGGATTAACAAAACAAACTCAACTCAACCCATTTAATGGTAATTGATTAAAAATATAGTCTAATGTAACACATCATATATTTTGTTACGTAAATTTCGATAAAAATAGAGGTAGTTAACAAAGTGAAGTTTATGCAGGGAATGGTGAGGGTTTTAGAGTAAAAACAGCGTAAAATCAACAATGTATAAAAGATGTTGTAAGTGGAAGTTCTTAAAAGTGCCACAAACGTTGATATGACAGCGTTTTTCCTGGAAACCTTATTTACATAAGTAACCTTATCGGCAGTCATTTTGAATATCTATTCATTTCCTATGCATGTAACAAATTTCGTTATGGATTTTTTAAAATAAGATTCTTTTTCGTGCTAAGATGGATAAAAAAGGATGATCTTATGAGTTTTTTATCAGTTGTGTTAACAAAGGACTTTATATCAGTGATGGCAGATGGCATGGTTAGTAAACTGGAAGATGATCAATTGACTGAACTTAAATCGGATTATAAGAAATTTAAAAAGATATCACAATATCAATTTGTTACATTTACAGGCGCAGTAAGGATTTTTGAACATATAATTAGAAAATATACCTACAAGGAAAGCCCGTATGATTTAGAAATCGTTGCTAATGAAATTAAACAATTGTTACTTCAAGAAATCAGAGATAACAAGCTTGTTGGTCAAGTAGTTGTAGGTGGTATACAAAGCGGTGATATAATTGCGTATGCAATTACGAGTGATAATCAAATTAATAGACTTTATAAGCCTACTGGTTCAGAGTTAGCGCAGTTATATTTAACGAGCGAATATATAGATCCTAAAATAAAGGAAGATATACCTAATTTATTTATAGATTTTTGCAAGAAAACTAACAATATAGAAGAGTCGCAAATATTGTTGAATAGAATTGTGGCTGATAATGATCCAACAGTTAATAATGAGATCCAACGTTTGTTAATTGAACTTTAAAGTAGCGCATTCGCTGCTTTTTTTATTTTGTAAAGCGATTAGCGTGAGGTGGTGTAAATGGAAGAAGAAACTAGAAAAGTTCCTACATGCTCTGTTTGTAATGAGCCGTGCATGTGGACATTAAAAATGCCATTAACTATTACTCATTTTGATAAAACATATCTCCGTGAAGCAAATACGGATAATGCTCATATATGCATTGAGTGTTTAGAGAAGGAAGTGCAAACAATTGGATAAGGGGGCAGGTGTGATGTAATTATGGCCAGACAACGAAGTCCAGACCGTAACAAAGCGTATGAGATATTTAAAGAACATAAGGGTGATATTACGAATCGTAAAATTGCTGAATTGTTGTCTACATCCGAAAAAACTGTAAGTGAAAAAACGGTTGGAGGGTGGAAATCCAAAGATGGATGGATAGACAAATTGAATGGAGTACTCCATAAAAATGAACGGAGTACTCCAAAGAAAGATGTGGAGTACTCCAAAAAGAAACCAGGAGCACCCAAAGGTAATAAGAATGCTATAAACAATCGTGGTGGAGCCAAAAAGGGCAATAAAAATGCTGTCGGTAATTCCGGAGGTTCTGCTCCACTGCGTAATGGTAATGCTGCTACTCATGGTTTATATAGAAAGTATTTACCGCAAGAATTATATGATTTAAAAGAAGAGCTAGAGGAAGCAATTAACAATGATCCTTTATCGATTTTATGGGAAAGTATAATGCTGCAGCACGCTCAAATTATTCATGCTCAACGTATTATGTTCGTTAAAGACAACGAAGATATGACAAAGGAACTGCGGAAAAACAAACTTACCGAAAGCGGCTATGAGGAAGAGTGGGAGATTCAATTTGCTTGGGATAAGCAAGCTAGTTTCTTAAATGCTCAATCTAAAGCACTTTCTACCTTATCTGCTCTTATTAGAGATTTTGATAGATTAGCAAATATAGATGATGAGCGAAGGGCCAAACTTGAATTTATCCAGGTTCAAATCGATAAGATTAAATCTACTACTAATAGTGATGATAATAATATTGAGCCAGTTGTCATTGTAGATAATATTAGTGGTGATTTAATTGTCTAAAAAACAACTTGATGAAATACTTCCGCCGGCATTCCATCAAGTTTGGTTAGCCCGTAAATGTGAATCGATATTAAAAATCGTTTGTAAAGGTGGCCGTGGTTCTGGTAAATCTACGGATATATCTATTTGTATTGTTATGGACCTTATTCAGTTTCCCGTTACAGTACTCTGTATACGTAAAGTAAAGGATACAATAAGGGAATCCTGCTACGAGCAAATAAAAGAAGCGATAGAGTTATTAGGTGTAGAGCATTTATTTCGTTTTAAAGAAAGTCCAATGGAGATCATTTATAAACCGCGTGGGAATAAAATCATATTCCGTGGTGCTGATGATCCTGCAAAAATCAAATCTATTAAGATAGCAAAGTATCCAGTTGCTATTGCATGGTTTGAAGAATTGGCCGAATTTAAATTAGAAGAAGATGTTTCTACAATAGAGAAATCTATCTTGCGTAAAGAGCTACCGAATGGATTGCGGTATAAAATGTACTATTCATATAACCCACCAAAGAGAAAACAATCCTGGGTTAACAAGAAGTTTGAAACACAATTCAAACCGAAAAATACATTTGTACATCATAGTACATACCATGATAACCCACATATTTCTAAACAGTTTGTGGAAGAAGCAGAAGAAACAAAATGGCTTAAACCTCAGCAATATGAACATGAATATGAAGGGAAACCAACAGGCAGCGGCGTTGTTCCATTTAGTAATCTCACATTTAGACGTATTACAGATGAAGAAATTAAAACATTTGATAATATACGTCAAGGGATTGACTGGGGTTATGGGAATGACGCGCTGTCTTTTGGCCGTATGCATTATGATAAAACTCGCAGAAGGCTTTATATATTCGGTGAAATACATGGTGTTAAAATCAGTAACCGCTCATTAGCTGAGAAGATTAAACAACTTGGCTGGGATGACGTCGAGATAATTGCGGATTCATCAGAACCAAAATCAATTGACGAAATGAAAAATGATCATGGTATTAAGAAAATTAAAGGTGCAGTTAAAGGACCTGGTTCTGTTGAATACGGAGAAAAATGGTTAGATGATTTAGAAGAAATCGTAATTGATCCCGAACGTTGTCCAAAAACTGCAGGCGAGTTTGAAAATATAGATTATGAAGTTGATAAAGACGGTAATCCAAAAAACAGATTACAAGATAAGGACAATCATAGTATTGATATGACTCGTTACGCATGTGAGGACGATATGAGTAAACGTAAAGTAGTAATGGGTGGGAAAATTAAAAGGTTGTAACAAAAATATTTAAAGTAAGGTATCTACTCTAAGGGAATTACTCGTTGCATCTGGATATGAAAAAGAACCTTTCAATAAAAAGGTTCTTTTTCATAATTGTTTGTATTTGGAGAAAAATTTTTTTAGGACTTAATAGATGAATATGCTAAATTGAATTCCTAAATTTTCAGGATTTTGTAAGCATGCAAGGAATGTATTTTCATAAGCAGTTAACGCAGCTGAAAAGGCGGCAGGTACACTCGCTCCAAAGGTGAAAGAACCCGCTGCTAGTGCTGCGCCACCATACTGTAAGGCTGCTTGGGTGGCTTGCTGATTGCATTTGTTCATAACTCTCTGTATTTGCTCTTGAGCTCGAAGTGGATAACAAATCCTAACGATTAATGAATAATTTTGACCAAAGAGTGAGATTCTTCTTATTAAATTATCATGATATGTGAAGCCAGGTGGAACAGAACAAGGTTTAAACATTTTTGTGATGTTACTAATTTGATTGTATATATCTGTAATTCCTTGGGTTGCAGATGTAATTTGTTGTCCTATTTCTGAATGTTGAACGTCGTGTATTATTTGTTGTCCTTGTTGCTGAGCCCATTGAGTGGCCATTTGCTGAGCTTGTTGTTGAGAAGTAGGTATACCTTGTTGTTGAGCCCATTGAGTAGCCATTTGTTGAACCTGTTGTTGAGAGGTAGGTATGCCTTGTTGCTGAGCCCATTGAGTAGCCATTTGTTGAGCTTGTTGAGGTGTAAGTGGTATTCCTTGTTGTTTTGCTTTTTGTAAAATAGCTTGTGTTAATTGGAGGATAGCTTCCTGTTTTGCGTGCTGAGCTGCTTGTTGGATTTGTTGACCTACATGCTGAGCTGCTTGTTGGGCTTGTTGACCTACATGCTGAGCTGCTTGTTGGGCTTGTTGACCTACATGCTGAGCCCCTTGTTGGGCTTGTTGACCTACATGCTGAGCCCCTTGTTGAATTTGCTGACCTACATGTTGAGCTCCTTGTTGAATTTGTTGGCCTACATGCTGAGCCCCTTGTTGAATTTGTTGAACTGGATTCCAGGAAAATCTAGAGACTACGACATTATTCCAATTATAGGGAGAAGAGTAAATATTCATTTGGTCTAGCTGGTTAAAATAATCATACTGATTCAAAGATTATCACTCCTTTATTTTGAATAATAATTTAATTAGAAAACTCATTTTTATAACATTAAACCATCTTTAATATTAAAAATGGGGGATTCGCAAATGTTAGACTTTTGAAATAAATCCTATGAGATGGTATTGAGACGGATTCTATTAGCATTTAATATCGCATCAATAGAGTGAATCTTATTGATAAAGGTTTTTCCCTTAACGTTGTAAATCCGCATTAACCTTGACGCTATCTCGAATAATACTAATCTTTATTTGAATAAATTTTTTATTGTAATGCCAGAGGCTATGAAATATATAGGTATATTTAGCGCTATGAAATTAAACATTCTTTATTCTTTATGTAAGGATATTTGTCCTTGATTATAATAAAAGCCTAAATTATTTAAATGTTTATTCTAAAAATTACATTTTCTCTCTAGGAAGGAGGTCTATATGAGTGACAAGAAAACCATAAAGAATGTAAAAGTATTTGGTATTAATAAAGCGGCAGATGATCCAAAGAATAGGGAAGACAACAGTAAGCAAATGACTGTAGATCCATTCGCACAAATATATGGCGATAAAAGGTTGGTTAAACCACCTTATGATATGTCGGTGCTGCTGGAAATAAAGGAAAGTAATCCAATCCATTCTGCTTGTATTAGCGCAAAAGTCGATGATATTGCTGGTGTTGGTTTTGACTTTGCTCCTTTTGAAGAAGTAAAAGAGGCCGCGAACCAGGAGCAATATAAAAGGTTAAAAGACTTTATGAGGAATTGTAATCCGGAAATGACAAGCTCCGAGATCATAAGGGCCGTATGGGACGATTATGAAACAGTCGGATGGGGCATTATTGAAGTCGTTCGTAATAACAAAGATGAACCGTCAGAACTATACCACATTCCAGCTCATACGGTTCGTGCTCATAAAGATAAAGTACGCTTTGCTCAAATTGTAAATAACAAAGAACGATGGTTTAAAAAGTTCGGTTATCCTGATGATTTCCGTCTTGCTGATGGTAGACCTTTAAATGAAGAAGATATTGCAGAAAGCGGAACAGAAAAAGCCGGAGAAGTAATTGTTATTCGTAAATTCGGTTCTCGTTCTTCTTATTATGGAATACCTAATTATGTTAGTTCTATTGGCTCAATAGTCGGCTCTCAAGCGGTAAGAGATTACAATATTAACTTTTTTACAGGCAAGACTATTCCAGACGCTCTACTATTCCTTGAGGGTGTCGATGAAATAGATGAGGGAACAGAAAACGAACTAAAAGCATTTTTCTCTGCAGAAACTAAGGGTGAACATCATAAGTTGGCCGTAGTTCCTGTTCCACCAGGAGCAACAGCTAAGTTAGAAAAAGTCAGTCCAGACGTAAAAGAAGGTAGTTTCCGTTTATATAAGCAGGATAGCGCAATGGAGATATGTGTGGCCCATCGTGTACCACCTTATCGTATTGGTTGGGCTATGACAGGTTCATTAGGACAAACAACTGCTAAAGAAATGAACGAGATGTACAAGCGTTCTATTATTGAACCTGGACAAGAAATATTAGAACATCGATTAAATAATCAATTGTTCCGTGTATTTGCTGAAATACTAGGTGGCTTAGATTGGTATTTCAAATTAAATGAAATTGATACGGATGATCGTGAAGCAGATTTGAAGTATGCGAAAGACAGTTATGATGGTGGAATATTAATGCTGAATGAGTCACGGAAAGTAGTAGGTTATGAACCTGTACCAGGGGGAGATAAATTCATTAATGATAAAACTGAAACTACCCTCCCTGAACCAATTGCAAAAGCTGCAGATAATGAGCAAGAGAACATAATTGCTATTAATGCATTTAGAGAAAAGCATGAAGAAATAGAGAAAGCTATGAAAAAGAAGGTCACTGATTTTTTTCAGAGCAGGGAAAACGGCTCTTAAACCTGCTTCCCGTAATTCATATTAATAAAGCAGATGAAGAGATTGATCTTGTAATTGCAGAAGTTGATGAATTTCTGGATAGTGTTGATTGGGATGAGGAACGACAAATGTTTGTCGATGAAGTCACGGACACACTACAGGATGATGTAACAGAGTTTGTACAGAGTACTATAGCTTCTAACGGTTTAACCTGGATGGTATTAGATCCAATTGGTGACGTTGCTGCAAAATGGGTAGCTACTTACGCTTTTGAATTAGCAAAGGGAATCCATGAAACCACTAAAGATAGATTAAGAGAAACAATGCTAAAGAATCTTAGTGAGGGAATGGGTGTCGATGCATTAAGAGTTTCCATTGCAGATGTAATGTCAGAAGCGAGCAACTACAGAGCGATGATGATTGCACGTACAGAAACTACATATGCAATGAATTACGGCAATTTAATTGCTTATAAGGGCGCAAATAGAAACAAGAAAACATGGCTTACAGGAAACGATGAGCGTGTTTGTAAAGAATGTGGTGGTTTACATGGGGAAACGGTAGATATTGATGATCTATTTAGTAATGGAAAGATGTGCCCACCAGCTCATCCGCATTGCCGATGTACTATGATTTCAGAAGAGTAATAAAATAAACCTATTTAATTGGGGTTTCATCGTCAAAACGTATATGGCTTTAAATTGGCTGCTATGCGTTTTGACAGTGGAACCCCAATATTTATAGGGAAGGAGGTAAAACGATGGGATACGAACTAAAAAACGCCAATATCAGCTATGTTTCATTAGTTACAAAAGGCGCTAATGGTCGTCAATTCGCCATTATGAAAAGCGAATCTGCTAAACAACCAAATATATCAAAGCAAGTTCCAATCCTTAAAACAGAGGAAGAGAAGCAGCTTGTTACAGGTGTAGTATATGAACCTGATGTAGAAGATTCACACGGGGATAAAATGACAGCAGAAGAAATTGAAAAGGCTGCTTATACCTTTATGGAGAATTACCAACACATTGACAAGCAACATGATCAAATCGCTGGTAAAGGCACAGTTGTTGAAAACTGGATTGCTAAAAGTGATATGACAGTAGGCGAACAAGAAGTACAAGCAGGAACATGGCTTATGACTGTTCGTGTTGATGATGCAGACACCTGGGAAGAAATTAAAAAAGGTGAAGTTACCGGTTTTTCTATGGGTGGATTTGGTGAACGAGTAGAAATCGCCAAGACCGATGATTTTACTCATGAAGATAAAGGTCTTATTCGAAAGATGTTAGATTTCGTTAAAGGTGAAACTCACAAAATCACAAAAGGCGAAGTAAAAGACCGCTTTATTGATGAAAAACAAAAGCGTGATTTACGAGCTGTATTTAATTTGTTTGAAGATGTGTTCTATTGGGAGATTTGGGAAAGTAATCCCGATATCGATCGTATGGTAGCTGCTCTTGATGATATGAAGGACATACTTTCTTCTATTAAAGGTGGTTATACCATTGCGAAATCAGAAGGCAGTGTACAAGCAGAAAGCATTGTTTTAGAAAACATAAAAAAAGCCGGGAAAGTATTATCTCAAAAGAATCATACAAAATTAGATGAAGCATTAGCTTTAATTACTGAAATAAAAGAAGCTGCTTCACCACAGGAGGAAGATGAAATGAAAGCAGAAGATATTGCAGAGATTGTTAAACAAGCAGTAGAACCACTAGCTACTAAGTTAGAAAAGATTGAAAAGCAGGTGAATGGTGAAGAGGTAGAACCGACGCCAGAAGAGCAAACAGAGGAAGGAAAAGCTGCAGCAGTCATTCAAAAAGCACTAGAACCGATTACAAAGCGACTTGAAAGTATCGAAAATGCTGCTTCTATCCGTAAAGGTTTAGATCCGGATGAAGAGTTCACACCAGGAAAACAACCAATTAAAAAATCTGTATTCGCAAATCTTAACTTGTAATATAAGGAGGAATTATTAATATGAGCACAATGAACAATCAAGATTTAATGAAACGTTTATCAAAAATCGAAAAAACTATTTCAACAGGTTCCCTTTCTAGCGGATTACTAAATCCCGAGCAGAGCAAGGAATTCTTCCGAATGGCATTTGATTCAACACCATTCTCGCAGTTACACCGAAAAGAAATGCGTAAAGCCAAGCAAGGTGAGTTAGACAAAATTGCTATTGGTGGCCGTATTCTTCGTAAGAAAACAGAAAATACCGATGATAAATACCGTGCAAATGTTCAAACTTCAAAAATTGAATATAGCACTGAAGCTGTTCGGTTACCATGGGAAATCACTGAAGAAACTCTGCGTGAAAATATTGAAGGAGAAAATTTCGAAGATACTGTGATGTACCTCATGTCAACTCAGACTGGTATTGACTTGGAGGATTTACATTGGAATGGTGATAGATCTTCTTCTGATCCATTTTTAAATATTAATGACGGATGGTTGAAAAAAATCAAGACGTCAAAAGAATCTCATATCATTGATCATGCTAAATTAGTATCTAAAACAGGCGAAACAGAGATTGCGAAAGGATTCGGTAAACATTCAATGTTTGCTTTATCTGGTGCTATCCCTAACAAATATAAAAACGGAAATTTACGTTGGATTATGTCCCCTACACGTAAAGAAAAATGGATGGAGTATTTAACAGAGCGTCCAACAGGAGCTGGCGACGCTGCTTTATTAGGAGCAGGTGACCAGGTAAATAAACCTCTTGGATATGGAATCGCAGAGGTACCGTCATTATCTGATGACATTATTGTTCTTGCTGATCCACGTAACTTTATTGCAGTTAACACTTACGATACTCGTGTTCGTAAAACAACAGAAGGTGAAACTGCAATCATGGAAGATAAACGATTCTATGTAATTCACTTTGATGACGATGCTGTAATTCAGGAAATGGATGCAGTAGCAATCCTAACAAATATTCCGGATACGTTTGGAGCTTAATATCCAGGCGTATTTTTATGGGAATAAACCCTTTGTTATTAGGGTTTTGAATGTATACTTTTTTAATGTTTTCTTGTTTTTAACGGAAAACGAGACAGAACCAATAAAACCAACAATACGAATGTAAACTTTCATTGATTAGTTTACATTCGTATTTTCAATGAGAAAAAACACAGCAATGACCTAGGCTATATTGTGAATGCTCATAGTACTATATGTTGGATATCAAAAACGTGTTAAAAAGTAAACTTTTAATAATTAGTTTACATTCGTGAAAGGGGTGTTAATTATGAAAGTAGTTACGCTGCGATTAGGTGGTACTTATACCGCTTATGGACAAAAGTTCAAGAATGGACAAGAAGAAACAATAGCAAATGATAAAGCTGATTACCTTGTAAGTACTGGACATTTTGAACTTGTAAAAGAAGTCGATAAGAAGGAGAAAGAAACATAATGGATATTACCTTGCAGGACATTAAAGACCGCGTAAATGTACAGAAGATGCCTGATACAGTTATTCAAGAACTAATAGATTACTATGCGGTTATTGCTAGAAAGTATTTACGAGTAAAACCGGAGAAGCCGATGAAAGAAATCATCCAAACAAGTAAACTAGCTTGGCTTTCTTTTCCTGCTGAATCTATAGCAAAAGTAACTCATGTTAGTTCTAAACAAGATATGACCGATTCTATTACTGTAAATGGGCGTATTGTTTATGGTTTATCCGAAAATCAGTTATATGAATTTGAATATAAGATACAAGATTATGATGATCTGCAAGTACTTATGAAGAAATGTATTATTGATTTGGTTGTTTCTGCAGTAGTTCGTGCTAACTTACAACGAAAAGGTATGAAGACATCGGAGAGTATTGGTGATTATTCGTACCAGATTAGCCCAGAAACGTTAGATGAACCAGCTACAAACAATAAGATACTCAATGGTTTAAAAGGTTTTAGAGCAAGAGTTAAGCCGGTGATGGCCACATGAACGAAATGTATTTCGATGATGGTGGAATGGATGATTTATATATTCATGAGGTAGTTGTAAAACGAAAAAAGAAAAAGAAGCAATCCGCTGGTAACTATGCAGAAGTACCAGAGGACGTTTACGAGAAGATGATTTGCCGTGTAACAACTAATTCTGCTGCTGATAATGAGAGGTTCAAGCGTGATAAACAAAATTTCGATACAACCTTTAAGATATATGCACCTGCTTCTTACAAAATTAAACCTAATGATCGTATCCATTTCAAAAGTGAAGAATTAGGCGTTGATTATATGTTTGAAGTAAAAGGCGAACCGCGTAATCCTGCATTTATGAATCATCACATTGAGATTTATTGCGAAAAGGTATGATTATATATGGCGAATTCAGTAGAAATTGAGTACTCAAGCAATATGGAGCAAGTAAAGACACATATTAACGCTATGTGTGTTGAAAAGGTCACAGCAGCATCTATTCATTTGCAAAATCAAGTTAAGAAGAATCTCACAGGTAGCCGTAGCGGTAAGCAATACAAAATACCTCATACAAGTCGTAAATATACCGCTTCTAAACCAGGTGAAGCACCTGCTGTTCGTACCGGGGATTTATTAAATTCGATTAAGTATAATGTCAAACGATCACAATCGGAAGTGTTAGGCGCAGTAGGAAGCGATTTGAAAAAAGCAATATGGCTTGAAACTGGTACAAGTCATATGGAAGCCCGTCCATTCCTATTAAAAGCGTTTGAAAAAGAACGTAGAGAACTTAAAAGAATGATGGGAGGGTAATAGATGTCTAACGCTATTGCAGCTATTAGAATGCTTGTAGAGAACGATGAAATAATAAAAGCTAATCTATCAGAATATGGTGAAGGCGAGGACAAAGGCCCTGCTCTTACATTCCAAACCGCACAAGATGATATGAACATGCCTTATGCAGTTATAAGAATTGAAGCAAATAATCCGGATGACGTTGAAATTATAGATCGTATGATTCTAAATTTCGATGTGTATTGTGATAATGGGGATTATGATAAGGCAAAGTTAATTGCTACACGTATTGAGAAGTTACTAGATAGAGAAGTTGGTTTAAAAGATGATGGGATACTTTCTATACATCGTGCAGGGAAACTGCCGGTACCGGATGAAGACCCATCTATCATTCATATAAATGCGAAATTTCTTGTCCGAACCATGCGAACGGACTTGTATTAGGGGGTAGGACAAATGAGCTGGAAATTAATTAATGGTGTCCGTGAAGGGACTACAGATAATTTTGTTATCGGTCCTGGTGTCATGTACAAAGGATTTAAAAGTGTAAAAGAATTAGGTGAGCTTGTAGGAGCGACTACAGGCGGAACTAAAGTGGGTTTTGATCGTGAGTATTATGATGCAGATATTGATGGTGTGCTAGGTAAAATGGTGCGTGGTAAGTGGTTATTAAAAGATGAACCGCATGTAGAACTTACATTAGTAGAGTTCACAAAAGAAAACCTGCAGTTAGCTTTACCTGGTATGACGGTAGATAGTACAACTGAAGAAGATTACGATATTATGAAACCTTCAAATGATATTCCAGATTCAAACTATCATGATATTGCACTCATTGGTATGATTTCGGGTAGTGAGCTACCAGTCATTTTTGTAATTCGTAATGCAATGGTAGTTTCATCTATTGAAGTAGATCTAAAAGACGGTAAAGGAACGGTTGGTTTAAAATGTAAATTTATCGGTCATTACAGTGAATCTGCACCAACTACACCACCATACGACATCTACTTACCAAAGAAAAAGAAAACAACAGTACAAAAAGCACCGGCTACCGCATAAATGGTAGTCGGTTTTCTATTACATAAAACGAGCTAAATGCTAAAAGGAGAGCACGAAATGAAATCTATTTTAGAAAAAATGATGAATACCGGTACAGAAATCACAATTTTAGGGGAGAAAATATTGATGCGTCGCTTAAATGTAACGGATGTTTGGCGGTTCGCTAAGATTATTTCTAAAGTTGGACGCCATGCAATAGCTGATTTTGCAGATTTCGGTAAAGCTAAAAATGAAATGGATGAACTAACAAAAGCTGCAGAGTCCCTTCCAGAAGAAGAAAAAAACGTTCAGTTAGCTGCACTTAAAGAACAACAAAAACAAAAAGGTTTAGAGTTTGCTTTACGTGTACTAACAATGATCCCAGCTTGTGAGGATGATTTCACAGAGTTCTTTGCAAGTTTACTAAAAGCTAAGAAAGAGGAATTTTGCCAACTCCCTCCCGAAGCAATGGTTTCTGTTATTCAAGGATTACTGGAAAGTGAAGACTTAATGACTTTTTTCAACCAAGTGCAGGGGCTAGTGAAAGTTCAGAGCGAGAAATGGAACCAACCAGCAGCGCCAATCCTAGCGTAAATGAAGACTCAGATGAATATTTAGAGGAAGCAGAACAAAATATGTTACGTGCTTTCGACAAGATACAAAAACGGTATGGATGGACAGATGATTATGTCTTATCTATACCGTATTCGCGTTTAATGGACCTGTTTTCTCTAATTGCACGAGAAGAGCAGCAAGAAGAACTAAATGAGTGGAAGAAGATGGCGTTCATTGGCTTTCAAACTCGTCAGCTTGAAGAAGGTACTACTTTCAATGATTATCTTCAAGCCTTTGGGCTCACTGACAACCAGGGCGATAAAGAATCGTCTTATGAAATGGGTGAAGTATGGACGAAAGAAGAATGTGAAGCGCATGTTGAGCAGATCATGGCCCACTTCCAAGAAGACGATGAAGATGCAGAATAAAATGGTTATCGGCCCCGTGAAAGAGGGTGCGTAAATGTTAGCTGAAATGTTCCAACTGTTCGGAACGATTGGTATTAAAGCAGAAGGTGCTTATAAAGATTTACAACAATTCGAAGATCGTGTACAAAAAACTGCAAATGGAATGCACGATAAATTCCAAAAGGCAGGGGAGTCAATTAGTCATGTAGGTAACAAAATGAAAGATGTTGGTACTAACATGACAACGGGCGTTTCCTTGCCTTTAGCTGGTATCGGTGCTGCTGCTGTTAAAGTAGCGTCTGACTTCGATACATCTCAAAGAAACATCCAATCTTCTTTAGGACTTACTGAAAAAGGTGCAGAAAACCTTGGTAAAGTCGCAAAAGAAACTTGGAAAGATGGATTTGGCCAGAGTATTGAAGAAGTAGATCAGTCTCTTATAAAAGTGTATCAGAATATGAAAGAAGTCCCTCACGAAGAATTAGAAGAAGCTACAAAAAGCGCTATGACATTGGGTAAAACATTTGATTCTGATATCAATGAAGTAACTCGTGGTGCAGGGCAGTTAATGAATCAGTTTGGTATTTCTTCAAAGGAAGCATTCGATTTATTTGCTGCTGGTGGACAAGAAGGTTTGAACTATTCAAATGAAATGTTTGATAATGTGGCCGAATATGCTCCGCTGTACAAACAAGCCGGATTCTCTGCTAACGAGATGTTTACCATTATGGCAAACGGGACTCGTGATGGCAGTTATAATCTCGATTACATTAACGACCTTGTAAAAGAGTTCGGTATTCGGGTACAGGATGGTTCTAAGGGTGTATCTGATGCCTTTGCTGAAATGTCACCCCAAACACAAAAGGTTTGGGACAATTTCAATAAAGGTAAAGGAACTTCTGCGGATGTATTTAATGCCGTTTTAGATGATTTAGGTAAGATGGACGATAAAGTAAAAGCAAACCAACTTGGTGTTGCTGTATTCGGTACAAAATGGGAAGACATGGGCGCTCAAGCTGTCTTGGGACTTAATAATGCAAATGGTGCGTTAGGCGATGTCGAGGGCACAATGGGTAAAATGCAGAAGACGCAGCAAGAAGCTTTTGGTGTTCGTTGGCAAAAGTTAATGCGTACTACAATGGCATCTTTAGAACCATTAGGACAAGCTATTTTAGATATTGCAGAAGTAGCACTTCCTCCAATTATTAAAACAGTAGAAGTTGTTGCAAAGGCATTTAGTTCTATGCCTAAGCCAATTCAAATTGGTATTGTAGCAATTTTAGGTATGGTCGCTGTATTAGGTCCATTAGTCGCCATGATGGGCTTTATGACAAGTGGGGTTGGTGCATTTGTTGGCTCATTAAGATTCCTAGTACCAATACTTACTAAAGTACCATTACTATTTACAGGTATTCTTAAAGTCGGCCCTAAACTTATTGGTATGTTTGGTGGAATCGGGAAAGCTCTAGCGCTGTTGGGCAGATCCATGATGACCTTACTGATGAATCCCTGGACGATTGCCATACTAGCAATTGTAGGATTAGTATATCTAATTTATAAAAACTGGGATGACATTGTAAAATACACCAAGAAAGCAGTTAAATGGATTGGCGATGTCTGTTCCAAAGCTTGGGACGCAACCGTAAAAGGTGCAAAAAAGGCATGGAATGGTTTAGGTAAGTTCTTCTCTGGATTTTGGAATGGTACAAAAAAACTTTTCAAATCTGCTTCATCATTCTTGGGTAAAGTCTTAGAAGAAGCTTGGAAATATATAAAACAAAGAATTGAATACAACATTAAGATTTGGAAAAACATTTTTGAATTTGGATGGAATGCCATTAAATTTGTTTTTAACCTAGCATTAAGTGGTTTGAAAAAAATTGTAGATGGCACATGGAAATTCATTAAGAATAGTGTCCAAAAGGCAGTTAATACCTGGAAGAAAATTTTCTCTACTGGATGGAATGCTATTAAGAGAATTTTCTCTATGGCTTTAGCAATAATAAAGCAGTACGTAAAAACCGAATTCGAAAAAATGAAAAATACAATATCCAGTGTTTTTAACACGATTAAGGAAATTGTAAAAAAAGCCTGGGACTCAATTAAATCAACCTTTACTACAGCATTAAAATTCTTAAAAGATTTTGTGAAATCTTCTTGGGAATCTATTAAAGATACAATTTCTAGCGTTATGAACACAATTAAAAATGTGATTCAATCAGCTTGGAATTTTATAAAGTTTACAATCATTAATGCAGTTCGTGAATTTGTTGGGTTTGTAATTACTAATTTCAACAAATTATATAACACAATAACCGATGTTGTTGGCGGTATAAAAGAATTTATTGTTAGTAACTTTAAGTCTATAAAGAAAGCAATCACGGGTGCATTTACAGGAGTTGTAGATACTGTAAAAGATGTATTTAGTAAAGTTGGTTCTATAGTAAAAAATGTAGCAAAAGATGCAGTTAACTGGGGAAAAGATATTATCGCTGGTATTGGTGAAGGGATGGCTGGAATGGCCGGATGGGTAGCTGATAAAGCGAAAGGTGTAGTAAGTGGAATTCCAAAAGCAGTTAAAAAGTTCTTTGGTATTCGAAGTCCTTCACGCCTAATGATGGAATTTGGTGGATTTATTACAGAAGGTTTAGGTATAGGGATGGAAAAAATGATTCCTGCAGTAGACAGAGCTTCTGAACTACTAAATAAAGCTGTTGTTCCACCTAAACCAATGAAACTAGTAACCGATGTATCTACTCAAATCGGACAAATGGGCGCACGTTCTGCAGATCTAATCGGGAAAACTGCACATCCATTTGCTGGACAAACCCACGTCGAAAAGAAAACGGATAATGGCGTAACAATTCAAAATGCTACATTTAAAGTCTCTGTTGAAAAACTACAATCTGCAGACGACTTTGTAAAAATGAGAAAGCTGCTACAAAACGTAGTTGCTGATGATCTAATGGGAATGGCGGTGCGAAATGTATGAGTATATTAAAAACATTGCATAGAAGAGGTGGTTCATACCATCTCTTAGGAAAGGCTGCAGAAGTAAAAAACACAATACAATATACCATTGATTTCTCTTGGCCAGGGACATATAACTTTTCGTTTTTGTCCCAGGTTCCTATTGGTTCTGATGGCATGTTACCAGATAAGTACTTTATTGTTCGGGTAAATGGTATTGAAAGATTCAGAGTACGAGGTCCTTATGATTGGGAAGCGAGAGAAATCTTTGTAGGTGCAGGGCCACAAACAATTGAATTCACAACAAGTGGTTATGGTGGTGCAGATGTAGCTTATATACGTGATGTTCATTATTACGCTTTTGGATCCGTCCCAAACATTGCAATGATTGAACAAACAAAATTACCGAAATCACTAGATGGCTTAAAAACTTATAATGTCATGCATGGATATCCACGTTCCCAAAGCGCTGGTAACAAAGGATGTGAAGTAGAATTCACTTTACTATTCAACGATATCAGTTATTGGCGTGATTTCATGAGAGAAATATACCGCCCTCATATTATTACTGGTGATTACGGTACCTATGGGGGTATAATACCGCCGAATGAAGTAGATGCAATACGAAAAGGAACGCTAGTCATAGCAAAATGTAAATTAATATCTATGTCACAAGCAGGAATAGGAGTTGATGGAATGTGAGAGAAGGATCTATTTCTTTAATTAGAATGTTGGGGAGCTATTTCCAAGTGGGGAATAACTCCCCTAATTTAATTGTTTATATGAAGAGAAGAGACTCTTCTTCTTACGTCCAAATACAACATCGTGTAACGGGCCTAGAAGTACAGGAGAACGCAGACCAGTTTGCTAGTACATTTACTATTACTTTTGCAAATGAATACGGTCAAATGGCTCCTGATAACTGGTATGGTAAGTTCTCTTCAATTCAAGAATGGTTTTATAACAGCGAGGTAACAAATACAAACCAACTATATCCGCAGACTGAATTTAAGGTGTCTATTGGCTACGGTGAAGAAGTTTTACCGTATATACATGGTTTTGTATCTGATGTGAAGGTAAATGCAGAAAGCGGTACGATTTCAGTAACCTGCACTACATCCTATAAGAAGGTTTTACATAAATCAGTAATTCCAACACCCGGTTCAGATGAAATTGTTGCACCTACCGGTAATGTTTATGATGTTGTGAAGTTCTTCTTCCAAAAAGCCGGAGTTGTCCTACACGGTAACAGAGTAAATATTCCTGGAACCAATCAGAGCTGGATTGTAGAAGGAGCTACCGGTAAGAGATTTCAAAAATGGGATGAAATTGTTCGCGATATTATAGATACAACATTCCACTATATTAAACACGAACCAGACGGAAGTTGTACATTTATGAAAATGCCAGACTATGCAATTAATGAACCTGCAAAGTTCAGTTTTAGAGAAGGGGAAAACCTTATCTCTTTAGATATGCAGCTAACTGACCAGGATATAAGTAATAGTATTGTTGTTAAATGTGGAGATTACGCAAACGGATTTCTTAATTCGTTTCTATTAAAAAATGTATCGCAGGGTGATTTACGAGAGGAAATGATAGAAGTGCCCTGGGCAACAACATTCTTTGCAAGAAGAGCGGTTGCTGCAGCTTATCATTTAAAAGCAATTCAGAAGTTCAGAACATTAACAGTAGCAGTAGTTGGTGATCCAAGGATTCAATTATTTGATGTTATTTCTGTTTACAATAGAGATTCTGGCCAACAGTGGAATTACTTTGTTAAAGGGATTAATACAATGATTTCTGCAGATGATGGATTCTATCAAACTTTAGATTTAACTGTTAACTATGGGTATGAACCTGCTCCCTATACAGATATAACCGGTATTACCGTAAATGTAGATACATTACGTTTAAAACTTTGGGATTGGGATTTAGAGGATGGCGATTTATTAAATATTTACTGTAATGATAAATTAATCGAAGAAAATTATTTCATCCGGAACAATCCAACGTATGTAGATATTCCGCTTGAATACGGCGTGAATATTATTGTATTTGAAGCAGTACGAAACCCAAAAGGGATTCTTACAGGACGTTTGCAAGTACTGGATACGCAGAATAATATCTTATTTGATTATGGTTCTTTACCAGATTTATCATTTCCTCGGGTAAATCAAGATGCAAATCACTATTATATCCAGCGTCCAGCCAAAACATGGTCTGTTACGCGCGTGAACTAGGGGTGATTCTATGATAATGCAAAAAAACTTATATGATCCTATCATGTATTTGATGAAAGGATTAATTGACAGGCAAATATATACCGGTGGTAAACCAATGCCTGGTAATGATCCAAACGATGTATTTAAAGAAGGTATGACAGAAGGTTACACCCTCATTCGTGATGGTGCTCGTTTATCTGCAGTCGATGGCGATAAATACCTACACTATGATTTGGCTTTCAACGCACAAGGTATGCTAGAAAAGGTCCTTGTCTCACATAAAGTAACTGGAAAAGAGATGGAGCTACAATTAATATATAATGCGCAAAAGCAGCTAGAACGTGTGCAACCACGCCTTCTAAACAAAGGTAACGGTATACTGTCTGATTTACCAATTCCCGATGTATCGTAATGATGCACGGGAATTTTTTAATACACGAAAAAGGGTGATTGCTCTTGTTTGAAACAACCTATTTAGCCGGTGGCCGATTAGATCCACCTTTTCATCCGACTAAAACAGAACCATTTATACCTGGTTTCATTATGGATTCCACATCATTTAAAACGGATGAAGTGAAATATACATTACCTGCAGATATGGAGATTTACGCAATTAGTGTTAGTTCTTCCATTTACGAATTAGATGATAAATGGGATTTAATCGTAAACCGGCAAACCGTTTGCCAAGATATTTATACAAAGCGGCTTCCGGAAGGGATGCACTTTATGGTTTATAAAGCAGTTAAAGCAGGAGACACAATTGTATTTCGATTCCATAACCAAGGAATTCTTGATAAAACAGTTTGGTTTGAATTGCACTTTTTAAGATAAGGGGGCGTATTGATGAGTTTTGCTGTTACCTATATGGCTGGTGGAAGATTCGACGCACCTTACTTCCCAACAAAAACAGAGCCATTCATACAAGGGCGAAGAGTTGGTATACATGATGAAATTCATGTAGATAAGTTTTCATTACCATTCGAAACAGAAATGATTGCCTTTTCTGTTGCCGCTTCACATTACAGTGATTCGGACTACTGGAATTTATTTATCAATGGCCAACAAGTATTTAAAGAGGTTTATGTAAAAGATGTGCCGGAGGGATTTAATTTCTCCATTGTAAAACCTATACCTGCTAATGCAGAACTAAAGTTTGAATACCACAATGCATCTGCAGAGAAAAAAGCTATATGGCTTAATTACCAACTATTAAGAGATTAGGAGCGTGAAATAGATGGCATACGTTGAAAAAATGTATACAGAAGGCGAATTCCAAGACGAAATTGTTAAATTGGTAATCGCTAACGGATGGAAGAAAGTAAAATCGTTTTTTAGAGCCGTTTATCCGGATGTAGACGTAAAATCCGAAGATGATTCAAAGTTTGAGTTCGGCATGAGTAAGCACATGCTAGTGAAGAACAATAGCGGTTCTATTTATGGAATTGCTCAAATTTCAAAATGGTCACTTAAAAAGTCAGAGATTAAATACAACTTCACAAATGAAGAAGGTAAGAAAGCTTTTGCCGAAGATGGTAAAAAACGTTTAGAAAGCGGCAGGGATCGTTCTTGTTTTTATGTTTATATGATTGAAAAAGAACCCAGCATTGCAGATGGTGACGTTCTTGTTCTCCCTTATGAGTTTAATAAATTTGAAAAAATATTATTAGATGTGGAATTAACTAAGATAGGAATTACTCTAAAGACAAATCCAAGTGGTGTCGGTACATATAAAGTTTACTCCTATGACGAAGCAGAGACACAAGTCATGATGTCTCCTTGGGTGAAAGTAACATTACGAAATACGAATTTACAAGGTATCAATGCTCAAACAAACTGGTGGCCGGATTCATTGGTTCGAATTAATGGCCAAGTTGATGAAAGCCGTGTTGTTTTATTAATACAAGCTGATAATACACCAGCCTTTGAAAACAATGTGGTACCAGTTACACCGCTTTATATGGGCCAATTAGAAAGCTATGCAAATGATGATACATTAGGTGACGCTTTATGGGCGGGAACAGCCTTTGATACTGGAAATGAAGCAGCGTCACACAAATTCGATTTTAACGATACGAAACCATATAGAAATGTAGAAAACTACATGCCTGTCATGAAGTCTTATCCACGTTCCCCTGGTAACGGTATTGATAACGTAATTATTAAACGTTCAAGATTAGGAGCAAGGTACCAGGCCCATTTTATTGCTTGGAATGTAGCACCTAATGCAATGCCACCAGATCGCGTTGGTAAAGATGGCGGCCAATATTCACTAGCATGGCAATCGCAAGATAATGACGAATACAAATATCAATTCAACCCGTCTGTTTATAGCAATAAAGTACATACTTCTCGTGCTTATATTGTTCATCCAGATGAAGGTGTACGTGGATATTTACCTTATATGATCCTATTGTCTCCGTTAGGTCTATTAAATGGCGATAGATTAAAAGTTAGAAAGAATACTTGTCCGGATTCACACGACATTTACAAATTCTTTAATGTAGATGCTATTTCACCAATTACAAAAAGACCTGCTACGGCGTATCGTCCTGCTGGATTAGGTATTTTTGAGAAAACAGTATAAAGGAGTGTACATATATGTGGTTTGATAAAGTCGTATATTTACAAACATTACCGCAAGAATTAGAAAAACTATTTGCTGATAACGGTTGGAAACGAACGCTATTTTTCCAAATTAAGAGCGGAATTTCAAAATTTATTGATGTAAGGTTGTTTGAATCGTTAGGAAGCGATGGAGAACGTAGAAGATTCGGTATAGCAAATGCGTATGACACTGCTGATTCTGATTTCACTGATAGCCGGTTTATTTCTGCAGATTCTCCACTAGGTAAATTAGGGATGGGGGATGGAGTGAAGAAAGACTTCTCTATCCCTGTTTCTCCTGTTCTTGGCCCTTCAGTCATTGTATATGTAAATGGGTTTGAGCAAGAAAAGAGTAAATATAAAGTGGATGCAACTACAGGAAAAGTAACATTTACTACCGCTATTGCAAAAGGGGATAAAGTAACATGTGAATACAGATTGGCTACCAACACATATGAGCCAAACAATGACATGCTGCTATTTACTTTCAATCGATACTTTATTGAAAAAGAGATCCTTTCCGGTGATAAATTAGGGGAATTAGGAAAAGGAAATGGAACGAAAAAGAACTTCGCATTACCATTCCCTAACTTTGACGAAAGTAGGACCGTAGTTTACAAGGATAATACAATTGTTGATCCTGGCGAGTACTCGTTCACTGAAACGGAAATTGTATTTAAAACCGCACCTGCAGCAGATACAACAATTAAGATTAGCGGTATTTATTTCTTATTACCAAAAGAAGACGGAACACTGGATACATTAACTGCAAAAACAAGTTTTGATGTACAAAAGATGGAAAGTATTATGGGCGAAGTATATTCTACGATTAATTTTGTGAACCCATCCCCTTATACATCTATTAGTTTTACACCGGAGCAGCGTTTCTCTAAAGAATTAAATCGCGACTCTGTTGTTTATCTATATGGGAATGCAAACAAGGACCGCTTAATTATGTTTATGCGTGTAGATCCAACACCAAATCCAGTTCGTGCATTATTTGTTCCGTTGTATATCGGAAAATTATATACATTCGATGTTGCACCAAGAAAAAACATGATTATTTTAAGCGGCTGCAGACCAGGCGACCAATTTGTATATTCACCAAATAAGAAAATTGGTAATGCGCCACTTGATTACGGTTCTGATACATCAAACGGAAACGAAACAGTTCAATTATCACAATCAAGCACAGGAGCCATGTACCAACATCATTATCTAGCTTTCATTACTCATGATATGTCAGTAGATAGTAGACAAGGACGCTTTAATCCATCGGTTTATAGTGGTAAATATCATTTATCTCAAATTTATATTGTTCATCCAAACGATGGATATGTTGGAAAACTAGATGATGTTTATGCAGTTCATCCAAAGAATATCCAGCAAGCCGATGAACTAGAAATTGAAAAAACAGTTGCAGATGAAGTACTTGGACAAGGTGACGGACACCGTAAAGTATTTCATTTAGAACATAAGCCAAAGGGCGAAACGTTAAGATTATTCATTTCATGTAAAGAAGTAGAAAAAACGGATTATGTATACAATGCGGAAGATAAGACCGTTACATTTAACGAAGCACCGGTTATCGGTTCTGAAATCACAGGCGCTTATGAAATGGCTCAATTATATCGTTATACATTACCAACAACGCCGGTTTGTCCTATGACACAAGCGAAAGCAACACCATTTAATCCAATTGGTTTAGCAATCTACAAAGAAGATATTTAAGCATAAGGGGGTAGCAGAAGAATGAGTGAAAAAGTTTATTCTATTGCTTCCCCTTCTATATGTACCAAAGAAAAAAGTCATGTTGTTGTCGTTGGTTCTGGACCAGATCAGAATGAAAAAGTTTATTCTTTTTCTATTACACCAGCAAATACAGAAAACAAAAATGATGTTGATTATCCAATTTGCATTGCTCCTTATGCGAGATATAAGGCTGTTAAAGAAGATATCGCAGGAGTAACCGCCACAAAAGTAAGAGCAAAAGGGATTTTAACAGATGCTGTAGAGAATGCATTGCGACAAATAGAGGTAGAAGCCTACATTTCAAATGCAACTGATTCTGATTTAAATCGAAATATAAATGTGGCCAACATTGAAATGCAGCATTCGCAACGAATGGACAGGATTTCTGTTCAACTAATTTCTGGAGAAGAATCATCACAACACAGACGAATTTTCGATATAAACCATATCGAAGGGGTAGAGAGCGAAAAACCAAACGAGATAGAAGTAATGGTACACGCTTCTGATGAAACAAATCTTATAACGAATGAGTATGAAGCTGCACCAATCATAAAGCAGGATTTACTAAAAGGTAAGTTACGTGAATTCGCTGCAGGTGTAGAAGTATTACCGGAATGGGTAAATGTTGCGCGTATTGTATATGGTGAGGGTTTTTATAATGAGCTTATGGCTGATAGAGTTACAACGGATTATGAAGCTGTATCAATGCATAATGAAACGAGCGAGATTGTTACCAGGGAGCTAAAAGCTACACATGCAGAGGTTACTTTATCTACTGCAGTGCCAAATATATTACCTGTATCCATTGCGGAAAATGAAACTGGTGATATACAGCAAAAAGAAATACTTCTTCATGCTCTGGCACAATTCGAATTTGGTACAAAAGAGCGAGAAGTCAAAGGAATCATAGAAGAATTTGATTTGTTCAATGGTATGGGTATACCGGTTTATCTTCCGGATTATGATTTATTTGCTCGTATGCAAAGAGACATTGAAACGTCTATCGCTAAACAATATGAATTGAATCGTGTAGAAGAAATTGAAAATGTGGACCTGCTTCCTTATGAAGATATTGAAAGTGCGTATTTAATTCGTGACATAGATGTAGCTCAAATTAACCTGAATCACTCTATTCGAGCAAAGGAACTTGCTGCAGATGTTATCGCAAGTAACGACGTAAGCAAGAAAATAAATATATTTGATTCTGAAAGAAATGAATCCGCATCATTTACAAGAACAAAAGAACAGTATGCGAATGTAGATACAACACACACATTTGAACGTATCGTAGAAACACTTGATTCTGTTTATGCTGATCAACAAGAATTCGCAAATAAAGAAAATGTATTTGCTGCGGCTATAGAGGTAGGACAAGAAATTGAAAATACTTCACGGATATTATCTGTTAAAGATATTTCCGAAACTGACGATGCGAATAAATCGCAAAACATATTCGAGATACAGACAATTGTCACAGAAGAAGCAGAAAGGTTACATGAAATAAATGCCGGCATTACTGATGCAGATTATTCTCATCGTATCTTCAAAGAATTACAAGGTGTATCGCCAGACGTTACATTTGCAGAAGTGAAAAATGAGCTACAAGTAACTGTATTTGAACTGGAACAAGCTGATAAAGAAGATACTGCAGTACTTACACATGTTGATGAAATTTCTTCATTCGGATTAAAAGAACGCGTACTTATTACTGATGTAAATACTGATGAAGTTGCCAATAAAACCGAAAAAGCATTTCAAGCTAACATAGAAGAGTTTGATTTATTTGAGGGCCTTGGTATTCCTGTATATCTTCCAGAATTCGATTTGTTTGGCCGTGTTCAAAAAGAACTAGAAACACGTATTGCCTTACTTAATGATTCATCTAAATCACTAAATGTGATGCAAATGCAGCTAAATCAAACAATTGATTCTGAAAAAGCAATAAAAGAACATACAACTGCAGTAATTGAAGAAGTAGCTTCGGACACCGTTCCAGTTTTCTTAGATGCTGAACATATAACTTTAGACATTTCTTACAAACAAGATTCACAACAAGCCCTTATTACAGAGCAAGAAGCTTTTAACGGTATTCGTGAATTTGAGGGCGGAATTATCTCTGATATAACACCTGCTGATAAAGAAGTTATAACAACAGATACAAATGTAATTGAAACTGTACATGCAGCAAGGGAATCTGAACGATATGCAATCGTTAGTGAACATGAATTAGTAGAGCGACAAACTAGCATAGAAGCTGTAACTAATGAAGCAGATACATTTTATAGGGAACATGAATTAGAAAGCGTTACAGAGAAATATGAATGGTTTGAGCGTACACCAGAAAGGGAATCAGTTCTAGAAGATAATGAGCTATTCAAAATGGAGAGAGCACTAGATACAGAAAAGCCAGATGAATTAATAGTTATCGAAAAAGAAAATGATGATCCTAAGTTATGGCTGCGGCATAGTCGTCAATCTTGGTGGACAAATTCAAATTGGAAAAAAACAAGATAAAGAGAAGGTGATGGTATGGCTTATATAGGACAAGTGCTTCTAAAACCAGAAACGGGTTGGAATCGTTATGATGATAACGATAAGTTAATCACATATGAGGGGAATTGGACTGCAAATGGCTTGTCTACATCTTACAATAGAACATATCATTTTGGTGTTGGTGAATCAAAAGTACGCTTTTCATTTGTAGGTAGTAAGATTCGTATAATAGGCTGCACCTATAGTTCTTGGAAGGGGACTGTAAATGTTGAAATAGATGGTAAAGAGTGCGGTTCGTATACTCCAATTAGATCCGGGGATGATGCCGTTCTCCTATACGAGAAGAATGATTTAATATATACAACTCATAATGTTGTTTTATATGGAACTGGAATTACTACTCTGGATGCTCTGGATTTTGGAGAACCAGGAGGGCTTGTCGCTCCTATCAAAGTGGGTGATGTTCTCAAAAAACCTGAACTTGGATGGAAACGATTTGATGATACGGATAGTAATTTCCGATATTCCGGAGCATGGAGCACGACTAACAGACCTGACTACTACGGTGGTTCTATACACTATTGTCCAGGTAATAAAGATTTAGCGACTTTACAATTTCAGTTTTATGGTAAAGCTTTGCGGATTATAGGCTTATTCTCCCCTTCATTTGATATAGGTCAAATTTCAATTGATAATCTACCAACTGAAAATATCAATTATAAAAATACTACTGTACATTATCAGGCATTACTATACGAGAAATCGGATTTAACTGAGGGCGTTCATACAGTGAGTTTATCCGGCCTTAATATAAATTTTGATGCAATCGATATTCTGGCCGGAGAGTTAATTCCCTTTAATGCTCAAAAAAAACAAGTATCGCTATACGAAAAAGAAAGCGGAAAAATATTTGTAGATGATTTTGATTCCGTAAATCCAAAATGGCTTATGTCACCATCAAATTCATTTAACAATGCTGTTAAAAAAGGATTCTTACGTATGAATCATTCTACAGATAAAGACGTTATGCTTTTAATCGATAAACCACAAAGTAACTTTGCAATCCAGGTTATTGCGGATTATGCTCCTACAAAAGAAGGAGATGAAGGCGGCTTACTAATCTATCAAAATGAAAAGAATAAAGTCGAGTTTCTTGAATCCTATTCTGCTAATGGTTCACAAAGCAATAAAGAGTGGATGGCAATATGCAAGGAAGATCAATGGGACTTTTATACAAAGACAGATACATTTTTTGATTATGCGGATAACGATTCATTGGCAGCAAAAAGAATTGGTGTTGTTTTAAAAAGAGGAACTGCAGAGGGATTTGTACCGCTAGACATCAATAAAATTATTATGACAACAAGCAACATGTTACGTCTGCGCCAACTATATGAAAATTATAAGGTTGTATTAAAAGATACTGCAGATAATATCCTGTCTACTAACATCGTAGCTGCAGCTCATACCGGCATTGATATTCTACTTCCTTCTTTAGAGTTTGAGGGAATCATAGAAATATATGACGAGGAAAACGAATTGATAGCAAAGAAACAAGCTACCTTTTACGGTGGGGATATGTATTGCATGGGTTCATCCCTGCAAATCAAAATGAATAGCGCAGAATTAAATACAACGGATCCAACGAACTTAGGTTACATGGTGAATAATGAGCGTATTGTAAAAATGACAATCGTAAATGATAACATCGGTGCTGCTACAAATATAAAACTATCCATTCAACAGTACATGGAGAAAGTTGGTTACACCTGGGCGCTTATTTCGTTAGATGGGACAAGTTATTTAAATGAAATACAGATTGATTCAGTAGCCGCACAAAGTACGCGTGATTTTTGGGTAAAGGTTGTGAAGGATACAAATTTCCTAGCATTCGAACCAATTTATTTTAATATTAATCTAAAACATAATTAAGGTGAATACATTATGGGAACTGTAATGAAATTATATAGATATACATCCGAAAGCGAGATTACACCGTCAATCCTTATTGAAAGGAATATACAAATTACAATTGAACCAGGAAAAACTCTATATACTCCATTGGATGTAGGTTGTAACAAATACGATATTCGCACGATTCAAGTTACAAATGACTCAAATGTTGAAGCAATGTTATTTATGTACGATCAAAAAGAGAATGGGAATCAAGTCTATAAAAGCTTATCAGAAAAAAGAACATATGATATTTTGGCTATTCCTTGTGAGGATAAAGATCATACAAACAAGGTACATCTTTATATAGAAAATAGGGGTGTGGCAACCTCTACTTTTAATGTTTCTATAAAAGCAATACGTTTAAGTTAAGGAGGAACATGCAGAATGACAAATAAAATTTGTAAGTTACACAGACTAGAGCGAAGAGAAGTTTTTATGAAGATTATCGATGAAATGAAAAAGGCTGGATGGCAGCAATTAAATGCTGCTGCACCATCAAAGGATACCATTTATGTTATGTACTCAAATGGGAACGATGGTATGAAGAACCATTCTATAGAATTACGTCCATTTGATGTCGCCACTGCAAGTAGCAAAGATATTATAGCAGGTACATATAAGGGCTATGATATAAGAGATTCTAGTTGTACTTTTACCGATGCAACCTTTAGATTAATTGAACGATATGATAAAGAGCAAGATGTTACTTTTGGAGGACCTGGTCCTTTCTACCCGTTATGTTTTCATCAAGGGAAAACAACTAACTCCACTAATGTTACTTCTATTGGTAAAGTGATTGCTATGGTGGACCTATATTTATACGTTGATAAAGACATTGTTATCTATTGTGTTTATGAAAATGATGATAATCTACCAGAACGAAAAGGGAAGACTGTAGTAGGATTATTTGGTATTCCAGATGAACTATACCAACAAGAACAATTCACACCTATATCTTCTCCTTTTAGTGTATTGGTGAGCGTTTGTCCAAAATGGGACCCTTATTCAGCACTGGTGGCTGCTAGAAGTAAACTTATATATGAGGGATTAAAAAATGTTTCTGTTCCTACTTTCATTTGGGATAAGGTATTTTTAAAGGCGCCATCTTTAGAAGGAGATATAATATTTACATCATTTTTTATGGGAGATAACGTAGATGGATTAAGAGCAAAATTTGATGGTCTTTACACATATAGAGGTTCAAATTTTGTAACTGGCGATATCGTTGAAATTTCTCAAGATGGAGAATTGCAGAAATACAAATTATTTAATACCTACTACTCAAGTGTATGGAGTTCATTTCCGGAGTACAACATTGCATTAAGAGTAGAATAAGGCTGGTGATTTCATGACAATAAAAGGCATCATAATTCAACCGAAAACAATATATCCAACCGTACAACGTAAATCACAAATACGCAAAGGCTCAAAATTAGAAATTAGTGACATGTATATTACAGGGGTGAGACAAGCCACCACACGAAAAGGGGTTATGTTTAATTTCTCCCGAAACGAAAGCAAAACTACTGAAAAAGCAGTAATGAAACTACCACGTACTGAACCACTAGAATACGCGTGGAAGAAAATGAACATATAACTTTATCGAAATTGAGCGTGCTGCAGCAGGCTTTTTTATTTTGGTCAAAATTTGAAAGGAGGTGAGAACTTGGAAAGAATTCACGAACTCATCAAGGCATTGAATATAAGCGATGTTATTACAAGTACTCAATTTAAAGTAGGTGGTGCTATAGGCGGTGGATTAGGAACAATAATTAATTTGTTATATGGTAAAGCGAACTTAATTTGGATCTCGATTTACTGCTGGATTATCATGCTCGACTGGATTACTGGTAGTAAGGCTTCAAAACTAGATGGAACATACTCATCACAATATGGAATTGAGGGCATCACGAGAACCGTGGTGCTTTTATCATTACCAGCTCTTGCGCATTTATTTGATATTGCTCTTAAACTACCTGATTTCTTTTTCTTCATGGTAGTCGGTGGATTGAGTTACCACATTTTTAATAGTTTTGCAGCAAACTGTGCACGAATTGGCTGGGAAAAATGGATTCCTGCATGGTTATTAGAAAGTGTAGCATCCGAAATTCAAGCAAAAATCCAAAGAAGTGATGCACGAAAAGAAAAACATAATACCAAATAAAAAATACACGCCTTACATAAGGAGAGCATTGTCAAAAGACGGTGCTCTTTTTGTTTGGCAAAAAGGGGAAAATACACAATGAAAAAACCAATTAAACTATTCAGCTCATTATTTATGACTCTATTACTCTTATTTTCGTTTGCTACGGCTTCTTTTGCCGATAGAGCACTAATTATCCAAGACTTACCGAAACAAGCATATCGCTACGGTGTGGGCGCTTATGAGGGCGTTGTTGCACATAGTACTGCAACACCAGAAGCACCAGCAATTAACATTCGAAATTATGAAGCTAGAACATGGAGAAATGCATTTGTACATTATGCTGTAGATTGGAACGAAACAGTCCAAATTGCCGATACAAAATATGTGGCTTACGGTGCTGGACCATCTGCAAATAAAAGATTTGTTCACGTAGAACTTTCTGAAACTAGCAATCCAGATAAATTTAAATCTTCTTACGAGCGTTATGTAAAACTATTAGCTAAGATTTTAAAAGATAGAGGGATTCACCCAAGCAAAGGTTTATGGACACATAAAGATATTACTTACAAATTAGGTGGAACTGACCACGAAGATCCGATTGATTACCTTCGCAGTCACGGTGTATCAGAATCACAATTCAGAACGGACGTACAAAAGGCGTATGAAGGCGCAACAGTTACAGTTAAACCAAAACCACAAGAACCATCTCAAAACGTTGTAGGCGAAACAGGAGTAGCTTATATTGAAGGGTTTAACGTCAACCTAAGAAGTGGACCATCAACAAATCATGGTACTATCCGTCAATTAACTAAAGGGGAATCATATCAGGTATGGGGAAAACAAGGTGATTGGTTAAATCTTGGCGGTAACCAATGGATTTATAACAACCCATCTTACATTAAATATCAAGGGGAACAAACTACTACTTCAAGTTCTGTAGTAGGAAAACGTGTTGTTTCTAAAGTGGACGACCTTCGTTTCTATGACTCTGCTTCTTGGTCTGATAAAGATGTAGCAGGAACGGTAGATGAAGGGCTTGGATTTACTATTGATGCTAAAGTATCCGTTAATGGTTCACCACAATACAAGGTACACAACAGTAAAGGCGTAACATACTATATAACTGCAAATGAAGCCTATGTGTATGTGAAGTAGAAAAAAGGGTATGCCCAAGTTTGGGCATACCCTTTTTTTGTTTATTTCACGTAAAAAAATGGAGTTTTTTCTATAATTCAGCCTATATTTGGAACCCTTTTCTATAATTCTTATTACATACTAAAAGGAATCTTATTTTCAAAACAGAATAGTTATATTTTAAAATTACTTTTGTATTTTTTTAGAGGAGGTGAATTAATGTTAAAATTTATTTGGGCAATTGCATTCGCTCTAATTATATTCTTTTTAGTGCGCGGTACGTTTATACCATATATAGCTTCTAATGAAAATATTGTAGCTTTATTTGTAATTTTTACCGTAGTTATTATTAATTCATGGATTATTGACTTAATAAATCGTTTAAATAAAAAAAGAACCGAACTAGATAAATAATCTAGTTCGGTTCTTTTTTTATTTTGTATATTTCATAACTTTTGTATCAGTATATACTTTCTTACCGTTTTTAATTGTATCCGTTACTGTTTTTACATAATGGTTAACGGCATCGATATCTCTATATGCTTCAGTGTGATAATACGTAATAGAAGGTTGATTAAAATACATTAATCCGCTTGCAACTACTTGTGCTGTAACCTGTACTGGTTTCCAAGGAATATAAGAAGATAATCCATTTACTAAAATAAGTCCTACATTATAACTGTCTTTATTAATTCTATTGCTTGAATCTTTACTACTAGCGTGTTTCCAGTTGAAACTACCATCAGCAATAATTACTCCCTGTGTATTACTTGTACGAGTTTCAGTGCCTGAAACCTCTCTATTAATAACGTTTTCATTTTCATCAAATTTTACTGTTTCGCTGTATAACACTTCAAAGTCTGCACTTGAAGTATCCAAAGGTGATGTTACACCTGCAAATTTTGCTGGTGAATTAGCAGATTCAGGTGCTGTAGGCGAATCTGCATATGCATTACCTGCACCCCATCCAGTACTAGCTAACATTCCACCAACTAGTAACATTGGGATTGTTTTTTTCTTTAATAAATTTTTATAACCCATAATAACATCTCCATCCTTTTGAAAATTTATGCTAATTTACCGGTATTTACTAGCACAATCCCGATAATAGACTATAAAATTCAAAAAATAAACAATATTTAGATTAAAATTTTCACAAAACAATTCGACAAACCTTCTTAAAACCATGTCATTACTGGAGTTATAATGATTTTTATATAAAGAATTTCTTTTTTGCGATCTAACAATTTACCGATAACCATACGTCAATTGATAAAATAAAAACTAAATATTCTGAATTATATTTATAAAATCGTTTTTTACAACTTATTACAATTGAACTTTGTTATGATTGATTCTATATAAACTAAATAAAGGAGATTGTGATATGATAATTCTGAATAATGAAAAAGTTACCAAACTATTGAATGAATGGTATAAAGTTATTCTATCTAAGCAAATAACAAAAGCGACAAGAATGAAAGAAGAAGTTGATGAAAAGATTAGTATCTTAATGGTCGAACAAAACCGAGATCTACAAGATCAAAATCTCTTATTGTATTATTCTCTATTGGATTATAGTTATAAAGTGTTAATAAATAAATCATATGTAACTCGTAGTGATTTTGATGCAGTTGAAAAACTTACAACAAAAACTATTGATGAGTATTTAAAATACTACTACCATTTCTATAAAGCTGTGCATAACACCATGATTGCTAACTATATGGAGGCTATGGAGCAATTTGAAGAAGCTGAACGACTTTTAGAGTATATTCCTAATGACATTGAAAAAGCTGAATTTAATTATAAACTTGGTGAACTATATTACCATCTTCAACAACCTTTATTAACAATTAAGCATGTAATGAAAGCAAAAGACATATACAAAAAGTATGAAGATTATGTAATAAATCAAATTGAATGCGATACAATCCTGGGATTAGCAAGTGTCACTTTAAGTCAGTTTGAACAAGGAGAAGAACTTTTTGTTAAGTGTTTGGATATGGCTAAAAAACATAACTGTACTCGACTAATTACCTTAATTCAGTACAACTTGGGTTTCCTTTATGCAAAACAAGGTATATCCGCAACTGCAATACGACATTTAATGGATGTATATAAATCTGAAAAACCATATCATAAAACTGTATTCTTACTGGCTCGAGAACATTTCAAAGTAAATGAAATTGAACAAGCACAAGAATTTTTGACTCAAGGCTTTGGATTAGCTGACGTTGAATATACACATCATTTACGAATACTTCGAGCACAATACGATGAAAATTATAAGCAGAATCTAGAAACAACGATTGCAGATGGACTAGATTACTTCGAATCCCAAAAACTTTATGGATTTATGGAAGAGTACGCTGGAATTTTAGCGAAAAAACTTTATCAAGAAGGTAATCATGAGAAGGCTAGCCAATATTTTAATATATCTTATGATGCTAAAGAATTACTTCAGAAGGGAAGTGCGTTAAAATGAAAAAAGTACTAATGGGATTTGTTAGTTTTGCTGCTGTTTTAACTATTGGAAGTTTTACTGAATCTTTTACATCACAAGCTGACCATGGTAGACCGCCTGCACCACAAAGACCAGATTATATTTCTAATGTGGCAGATTTTGATCACGGTAGACCACCTGCGCCGGCATATGAATACGGCGATACTTATATTGATCATGGTGAGCATATCTAAAACAAAAAGAGGGCGTGATATATACGTCCTCTTTTTGTTTTATTTTAATTACGACCAAATTATATTTGAAATAATATAAAGGATAATGTTCTAGTATATCAATCCCATCAACATAAATGTCTGGGTGTGGCTTGCTATCAAGAAACTGTCCGAGTGCCAACAGGAAAAAGTGTTAGTTTCTCATATAAATCTCATAATTGAGAATTGGTTTAAATAACCGGTGCAACAACAGCGAAATGCGATTCATATATTTGCACACATTTTGCACACATTTTGTTCACGTACTATATAAAAAAATATGAAAATCTATAAAAATAATTATTTCAATAAAATTTGTTCTAGATATTAAAAAGTGCCAAAACCCTTTTGTTATAAGGGGTTTGACACTTTTTTGTTTTTTATATTTTATCAAATAAACAATCCTAAAATTGTTCATTCTTCTCCCAAGATTCAACGATATAATGTGCAATCGTCGGATTGAAGCCTTTACCAACTAAAAACATAATCGCAGCAACTTCTGTTAATGCGTGTTCATGTGATGTATGTTTTGCTTCATTT
>Ga0209463_1000417_pt1 | contig 35239 bp, 34 predicted proteins | sample AgamicMgSfrz_FD_187169 | JGI IMG/M metagenome (GOLD analysis project Ga0209463, IMG submission 187169) | Agave microbial communities from Guanajuato, Mexico - Mg.Sf.rz (SPAdes) (version 2) | ecosystem: Host-associated > Plants > Phyllosphere > Phylloplane/Leaf | place: Guanajuato, Mexico...
CTCCCCAAATCATGTTCTGTTCGTTTTTTTAACTCTATATAATAATAAAGGAAAGTCCATAAAGATGAAAGAAAAAACCAAGCACTTTCCGATAAAATTAAAAACCATTGTCCTTATGTATAAATTCCTTATTATATTTAACAAGAATTGCCATTTTCATAAAAAAAAGGACAGCTCATCAACAAGGTGAGCATAAAAATAAAAAAAGGAATAGCTGAAAATGCCTTCTTGCTTTTTACGTTCTCCCTATTTGATAAGCCGCCCCTAAAAGCTAATTAACGGTCAGATCCGTTGTTTTGAACAAGCTTGACCATCATGTTTGCAATTGCATGCTGCTCTTCTTCAGATGCAACAGACCAAAGATCAGCAAGGATTTTTTCCTGATCATTTTTTGGTTCTACTTGATTTGACAAGTAATCACCAATTTGGAATGCAAGATCGCCAATAACGCCTTTATTCATTCCGTCATTTTGAGCATGATGAAGGCGGTCACCTAAAAAGTCTTTCCATTGATCCCAGTTTTGCAATATAGACATAGTGGTACTCCTTTCAATTCCATAAGTTGTATTACATAGTTATTTTGGATTGTTCGTCTCCATAATATGCATCAACTTACAGGAAAAAAAATCATTTACATATGCCAGCCGCCATTAAGGGATAAAACTTGTCCTGTCATATAGGAAGAACTGTCTGAAAGGAGAAATAACACACTTTCTGCTACTTCCGCTGCACTTCCTAGCCTGCCCATGGGGATTTCCTCTGTCATCCATTCCTTTTCTTCTGCAGTAAACATACTAAGCATTTTTGTGTCAATTGCTCCTGGTGCAACTGCATTTACGCGGATACCATTTCTCGCCATCTCCTTGCTTAATGCTTTAATAAAGGCTATTTGGGCACCTTTTACTGTAGAATAAGCAACCTCCATGGAAGCACCAACCTGTCCCCATATGGAGGAAACGGCAATAATACTGCCAGCTTGCTTTTGCGTCAGTTTGGGCAGCAGCTCCCTTGTTATCGATATAAGTGAGGCAACATGGAGGTTCCAGAGCTGATCAAGCGTCTCATCCTGTAAATCAGCTAGCATTCCATACACACTGACACCACTCGCATACACAATTCCATCAAGTGCAAAAATAGAGCTTGTTACATGTCTATAGGCATCACGTTTGCTTAAATCAGCCTTGATTGGAATATATTCCTGTCCATATTGTGATATGTCGTTTAATAATATGCGGAGACTCTCCTCATTTTTGTGATAATGCAAGTATAAAGAATAGCCTTTACTTGCCAAAAGCTTTGCGACACTTGCACCGATTTCTCCAGTTGCACCTGTTATTAAAATATGTTTCCCCATTGTTTTCCTCCGAAATTCGATTTATGTACAGCAAAAAAGGAAGTGGGCGAACCCAATTCCTTTACAACTTTACAATCGGTTATGCCTTTGGCACAACCTGACATACAGTCATTCTGTTCTCGTCAATAAAACGCTGTGCAGCAGCTTGTATGTCTTCTACGGTAATTTGCTCCATTGTTCCAACAACATCAAATAAGTTCATGCCATTAAAGGAATACCTTGTAAACTGGTTTGCAATATACTCAGGCGAGTTTACTGCTCTTAAAAATGCACCAATTCGTTTCTTTTTTGTTCTTTCCAGTGTATCCTCTTGGATGGTCGTTGACTTTGCTTCAAGTAAAATCTTTTGAATACGATCCGCAAGCTCATCAGGCTTGCCTGTATCTCCGCCTATCATGGCAAAGCCGAAGCCCTTTTCCTGTGTGTAATCATAGGAAAACGTATCATCGATTAAACCCTCTGAAAACAAATCCTGGTAATTTTCCGAGCTATTTGAGAAAAGCATATCAAGCAATGTATTAATACTAAGCTCATTTTTAAGCATTTCAGCACCTTGCTGCTCTACATCCAATGCTTTAATGCCAACAAGACATTTTGATGTTTGCACATTCATTTGAAGCACTTGCTTTTTCTTATCAACCGCTTCTGGCTCTTCCTCGAACCTTCTTTTAATTTCAGACTTTTTCGTGTAATCCTTTTTCTGTTGGTTATTTCTAATATTCTTCATATATTCTTCTGGATCAACAGGACCTACAACGAACAAGAGCATATTGCTTGGGTGATAAAACGTGTCATAGCACTCATATAGCAAATCCTTCGTGATAGGAGTAATAGACTCAATCGTTCCAGCAATATCAATTTTAACTGGATGGTTGGCATACATATTTTCAATCAAACCGAAATATAGGCGCCAGTCTGGATTATCATCATACATCGTAATTTCTTGGCCAATAATTCCCTTTTCCTTTTCCACTGTTTTTTCAGAAAAATAAGGATCTTGCACAAAATCAATTAACGTCTCTAAATTATTTTCAACATTTTGCGTACTTGAAAACAAATATGCCGTTCTTGTAAAAGAAGTGAACGCATTAGCTGACGCACCATTTTTGCTGAATTCCTGAAAAACATCACGATCCTTTTTTTCAAATAGCTTATGCTCTAAGAAGTGTGCGATGCCATCAGGAACCTTTTTATATTCTGTGCCATTTAAAGGAACAAACATATTATCTACAGAACCATAATTTGTTGTAAACGTACAAAAGGTTTTATTAAAGCCTTTTTTCGGAAGAATATATACTTTTAATCCGTTGTCTAGCTCTTCAAAATATAGCTCTTCCTGCAGCTGCTCAAAAGAGATTTTTTCCATTAGTTATTCCCCTCCGATCCTGATAGGAAATAGATTGTATCTAATTCGATTTTTTTGGCCACATTTTGTATTTCTTCTTTTGTTACCTTGCTAATTGATTGAAGCCAATGGGACATATCTACGTCTACTCCACTAACAGCATTATGATAGAAAACCTCAATCATGCCTCTTGATGTATCGAGAGTTTCCAGCATTTGATTATGTGTAACCGCCTTTGTTTGCATGATTTCATCCTCTGTAAAATCACCTTGCTTCATAAGCTCAAGCTGCTCCTTAATAATGGAAACTGCCTTTTCATAATTTTGCTGGTCAATACCGGACAATACCATTAATAATCCTTTATGGCTTTCAATACGGCTTGCCGCATAATAGGCAAGACTTTCTTTTTCCCTAACATTCAAAAACAGCTTCGAATGAGAAAAACCGCCATAAATGCCATTGAAAACCTGCAAAGCAAAATAATCCTCATCCCCGTATAATACATTTGTTCTGTATCCAATATGAAGCTTACCTTGTTTAACATCTTGGACTTCCTTTACTTCCTTTTCCTTTACTTGATTATGTACCGCTCTCTCTCCTGCGGTAACTGTTCGTTGTTCAAACGGCAGCTTTTCATTAATGTAGGAAGCAATTTCATCCTCCTCTATATCTCCAACAATAAAAATGTCAATCTGATCCTCTTTGCGAGCTGTTTCGTAATATTCATACAGCTTTTCTGAGGTAATTGTCTCGACTTGCTCCGCCTCGCCGTTTACTCCTAAAGCATAAGGCTCTCCTTTGAACATTTCCTCAATAAGGCGAAAATTTGCATATCTCATTTTATCATCATATATGGATTGTATTCTTTGCTTTAATGCCCTTTTCTCATCATCCACTGGTTTTTGTGCAAATGTTTTACCATCAGCATTTGGGTGAAAAAGAATTTCCGCCAAAAAGTCGACCCCTTTTTTCAGGAGTGGTTCTGGATCACTTAAAAATTTTTCATTAGCAATTTCCAAGGAGAAAGATATGACTTGATAATCCCCTTTTTTCGATAAATCAATAAAAAATGTCGCTCCATATAATTCTTCTAAATACGAACGAAGTGCTGCCGTAGTTGGGTACTTATTTGAACTGTTTTGAAGAACATACGGCAAAAGTGCCCTTAATGTAGCTGTTTCCTCTATGATAGGCGCCTTCCACTTTACTACTATAGTATTCGTTTTAAATTTATCTGTCTTGACAGTATGCAGATTATATCCGTCATACTTCGTGACTTTTTCTTCCGCAACACTCATTGGCTACCTCCTAGGTTCACTGCAAACATGCAAATTTTTTATAGCTTTAGTATTGACTCAATTTGTAAGGATATTCTTACTATAACTTTGTTGAACTCTGTTTTTCAAGTTTTTGGGTATATGAATATATTTATCGAATAGATAACAAAAAAAACTCCTTTTGCAATGTTTGCAAACAGGAGTTTTTATTTTTATCTGCTTCCTTTAATATAAGGCACACCAGAAGCTTTCGGAGCGTCTGCTCTGCCAATAAAGCCTGTAAGTGCAATGATTGTCAACACATATGGTGCAATCAGCAAGTACACATTCGGGATATTCTCAAGGAATGGAAGACTGCTTCCAACAATGCTCAATGATTGGGCAAATCCGAAGAACAGTGCCGCACCCATTGCACCTAATGGATTCCACTTTCCGAAAATCAATGCTGCAAGCGCCATGAAGCCTTGTCCGCTGATTGTTGAATGAGTGAAATCATTTGTAATAGACTGGGCGAAAACACCACCGCCGATACCACCTAAGGCACCTGACAGAATAACACCGATATAACGCATTCTTGTAACATTAATACCCATTGTATCTGCAGCCATAGGATGCTCACCAACAGCACGGAGACGCAGACCAAATGGTGTTTTAAACATTACAAACCAAGATATAATTGCGACAATAATCGCAAGATAAGATGTCCAGTACGTATTTTGGAAGAACAGTTCCCCAATGACTGGAATGTCTTTTAGCACAGGTATATCAACTTTTTTGAAGCTATATTGAATCGTTGCAGTTTGTCCTTTTCCATCATATATCAGCTTCACAAGGAACATCGCAAGACCTGCTGCTAGCAAGTTAATCGCAACACCAGAAACAGTCTGATCAGCACGGAATGTGATGGATGCAACTGCATGAAGTAAGGAAAAGAGTCCGCCGACAACCATCGCACATAATAGTGCAACCCATGGTGTCCAAGCTCCTAAACTATCCGCGAATGTTAAATTAAATACGATGGAAGAGAATGCCCCCATCAACATAAGACCTTCTAGCCCGATATTAACAACACCGGAACGCTCTGAGAAGTTACCGCCAAGGGCAGTAAAAATCAGCGGAGCAGCCCATAATAGCGAAGAAGGAATGACAATTAATAATACATCCATTAATCCCACTTACTTCTCCCCCTTTTTACTTTTATTTTTGCTCAATTTCTCTAAGAAGATACGAATCATATAGTTAGCTGCCACAAAGAATACGATTAATGCGATGATAATATCAACCATCTCATTTGGCACACCAGCTTCTAAAGGCATATTTAACGCGCCGACTTTCAAAAAGCCGAATAAAGCGGCTGCAAATACAATCCCAAGAGGTCCATTTGCACCAAGAAGAGCTACGGCGATTCCATCAAAACCTACCCCTGTAAATCCAGCTTTATTACTCACATATTCAAATGTTCCTAAGCCTTCCATTGTACCTGCAAGACCTGCAAACGCACCAGAAATCACCATGGAAAGAACAATATTTCTATTAACATTCATCCCTGCATATTGTGATGCGTTTTGGTTAAAGCCAACTGCTTTCAGTTCATAACCTTTAACTGTTTTCTCAAGGATGAGCCACATGATAAGTACACACGCAAGGGCAATCAATATTCCCCAATGCAAACGGGAATAATCTGTAATGCTGCTCAAGAAATCTGAGCGAAGGGACGCAGATGCTGGAATATTTTCCGTGCGGTCTGCTTTATCTGTTAATACATTACGAATTAGGTAGTTAGATACATGTAATGCGATATAGTTCATCATAATACTGACGATTACTTCATGCACACGGAAGCGAGCTTTTAAAAAGCCTGGCACAAATGCCCATAATGCACCTGCTGCTGCTCCTGCAAGTACTGCTAAAGGCAAATGAATGATCTTCGGCAAATCAAATGCGACACCTACCCAAACTGCTGCAAGCCAGCCGACAATTAATTGACCCTCTACCCCGATATTAAACAAGCCAGTGCGGAAAGCAAATGCTACCGCGAGTCCTGCAAGGATTAACGGAGTAATCTGACGCACTACTTCACCGACAAAGTATACTTCACCAAATGCACCGTTCCATAACGCTGTATATGCTGCAGCAGGATTATAGCCGGTAACGAGCATGATGATTGTACCAACTATGACGCCAAGCAATACCGATATAACAGGTATACTAATTTTTCTGATTGTATTAGACATTCTTCTCCACACCCACTTTTTTATCTTTCGATCCTGCCATTAATAGACCTAATTCTTGTTCTGTTGTATTTTTCGGGTCAACCTCTGCAATGATATTTCCTTCAAAAATAACAGCAATTCGGTCACTCACGTTTAAGATTTCCTCTAATTCAAAGGAAATAAGCAATACTGCTTTCCCTTTATCTCTTTGCTCAATAAGACGTCTGTGTATAAATTCAATCGCCCCAACATCGAGTCCGCGAGTTGGTTGTGCTGCGATTAAAAGATCCGGGTTTCTGTCCACTTCTCTTCCGATAATCGCTTTTTGCTGATTTCCTCCTGATAAAGCTCTCGCCGGGGTATGTGCACCAGGTGTTCTGACGTCATACTCTTCAATCAGTGTTTTCGCCTTCAAGTCAATTTCTCGTTTGTTAAGGAAGCCTGCTTTAGAGAATGGCTGCTTATAATACGTTTGCAGCACCATGTTTTGCCCAATTGGGAAATCAAGCACTAAACCGTGCTTATGTCGGTCTTGCGGAATGTGGCCAATGCCGCTTTCTGTGATTTTCCTTGGTGTCAGCACACTGAGTTCCTTCCCATTTAGCTTAATGCTGCCATTATCTTTTTTAAGCAATCCTGTGATTGCTTCAATCAGCTCAGACTGACCATTTCCATCAACTCCGGCAATTCCCACAACTTCACCGGCACGAACGTTCAAGCTAAGTGAGTTTACTACAGGTACTCCTCTATTGTCCTTAACAGTTAAATCGGAAATTTCCAGAACAGTTTCTTTTGGCTGTGACGCTATTTTATCTGTTTTAAACGTAACTTCACGGCCGACCATTAAGTTTGCCAGTTCTGTAGGATTTGTTCCGCTTACGTCGTATGTACCAATTCCTTCACCCTTACGGATAACTGTTACACGGTCACAAACTTCCATGATTTCTTTTAGCTTGTGTGTAATTAGAATGATGGATTTGCCTTCCTTAATTAAGGTTTTAAAGATGGCAATCAGCTCCGTAATTTCCTGTGGAGTAAGCACGGCAGTTGGTTCATCGAAAATAAGAATTTCTGCACCGCGGTACAAAGTTTTCAGGATTTCTACCCGTTGCTGCATCCCGACAGAAATATCAGAAATTTTTGCTTTTGGATCAACAGCAAGGCCGTATCTCTCACTAATTTCTCTAACTTCCTTTTCTGCCTTCTTTAAGTCTATTTTCCCTTTACTTACCGTTTCTTTTCCTAAAATAATGTTTTCTGTAACAGTAAATGTGTCAATCAACATGAAATGCTGATGGACCATCCCGATGCCCAATTCATTTGCGACGTTCGGGTTGGAAATGTTAACGACTTTCCCTCTTGCTTTGATTTCTCCTCTTTCCGGCTGGTAAAGACCGAATAAGACGTTCATCAATGTTGATTTGCCTGCACCGTTTTCCCCTAACAATGCATGAATTTCACCCTTTTTCAGTTGAAGGTTTATATTGTTATTGGCAACAATTCCTGGGAATTCTTTTCGGATATTCAGCATCTCAATAACGTATTCCATCTAACTCACTCCTTCTTATCCACAAACGATTATCAAAAAATTAAAATTAGAGCTGGTAAAAAAATACTTAAACGGAAGCAGTGTGGAAGAGTTTCTGCCACCTCTATTCATTCATTATCTTGCTATAGTTTCACCATCGTAAAATTTTTAATAAAAAACAGAAATTTTCTGTCTTTTAGTTAAAATTCTAGGTTATGGTCGTAAAAAAGGAATAAGTGTTTGCCATGCAAACCACTTATTCCTGTAAAAAACTTTTTAATGAAGAAAATTATTGTACAGTATCAGGAACAGTGTACTCACCGTTTTTAATTTTGTCTGTCCATTCTTTAACAGCAGCTTCAATATCTGCTTTGTTTTCTACTTCATCATTGATAGCTGCCAAGCCTACACCGTCTTCAGCAAGACCGTATACAGAAGTTTCTCCACCTGGGAAGTTTCCTTCTTGAGCTTTAGTAGAGATATCTTGTACAGCAGCAGATACTCCTTTAAGTGCAGAAGTCAACACAACATTGTGGTCTCCGACAACACCTTCAGATACTTGGTCAGAGTCAACACCGATTGCCCAGATTGCTCTTGAAGGATCTTTTTCTTTCAATTCACGTGCTTCTGTGAAAAGACCAGCACCAGTTCCGCCTGAAGCGTGGAAAATTACGTCCACATCAGAAGAGTACATTTTACTTGCAATTGTTTTTCCAACTTCTGGCTTATCAAACGCACCAGCATATTGGGAATCAATTGAAGCGTCAGGGTTAGATTCTTTCACACCAGCTTCAAAACCAGCTTCAAAGCGTGTGATTACTTCACTTTCCACCCCGCCGATGAATCCGATTTTATTAGTTTTTGTTGCTTTACCAGCAGCAACTCCAGCAAGGAAGCCTGCTTCTTGTTCTTTAAATGTAATGCTTGCTACGTTTGGTTGATCAACTACAGCATCAACAATTGCAAAATGAGCATCTGTTTGTTGTTTTGCAATTTCCTCCACTGCACCTTCCATCATGAAACCAATACCATACACTAAGTTATACTTTTGACGAACTAAGCTGTTCAAGTTCGTTGAATAATCAGAATCTGATTGTGATTGTAAATAGTCGATACCGTTACCTTTATCAAGTCCATTTGCCTTACCGAAAGCTTGTAGGCCTTCCCATGCTGACTGGTTGAATGATTTGTCATCAACACCGCCAACATCTGTTACCATTGCTACGCTGAAAGAATCGCTCTTGTCTTCGCCAGAAGATCCTTTGTTGTCATCGCTTTTACCACAAGCCCCTAAAACAGTCCCAGCAGCAAGTACTAAGGACAGCGCTAAACCAAATTTACGCTTTTTCAAGGTTTGTACCCCCTAATTTTTTGTTTTTTTTGAATTTCATAGTGAGAAATGCAATAACGATAGTTTCTCCGATTGTCACGAATAAATTCGTTTTCTTAGCACTTGAAAGCTAAACTTATCGGCCCTAAAGTAATTGACTGAAAACAGAATCGGCTCATCCTTATCATCATAATGCATCTGCTTTAGAACCAGCAGAGCAGTTTCTGGCTCGCATTGTAAGATGGGAGAGATTTTCTCATGATATCCGATTGGCTCAATTTGCGCGACAGCATATGTAATATTCTTCTGTGCATCCGATTCCAAAAACTGAAAAATCGAGTCATTTTCATACGAAAATTTATCTGGCACGATTTTCTGCGGAAGCTTGTCTATGCAATATACAACCGGTTCACCATTAGCGGTTCGAACACGTTCGATTACCACTAGCTCCTCGTCTTGCGGGCAGGAAAATCGCCTTGCATCTTCTTCAGTTGAACCCTGAGTTGTTGAGCTTAGAAAAATGGTTCCTGGATTCATACCAGCTTGCTTAATCATGTGGGTCACACTGTAGAGCTGTTCAATGCCTGAATTAAAAAGCGGCTTGCTGTTGACAAATGTCCCGACGCCATGACGTCTTATGATGACATTTTCCTCTTCTAATGTGCGCAGTGCCTCTCTTAACGTGGCTCTGCTGACACCTAAAGTTTTGGCAAGCTCAAATTCAGAAGGGAATTTTTCTTTTTCTTTATAAATCCCTTTCTCAATATCCCGTTTCAGTCTGTCCACAACCTGCAAATATAAATGCCTTGTATCTGACTTAATTAGCATGCTATTTCCTCCAAAAACTTTCTAAGACATCAGACATCTGATGTTCAATCATTCCTACTAATCGAAAATACTATAACACTTTTTTACTAATAAATAAATAGAGAATTGTGAAATAAGTCGAAAAAAAAAGAGAAAAGAAACAATTGTCCGGAAATGACTTCCAAATTTCTAGTTTCTTTCTCTTAATATTCGCCTTTATTCCATTTTATATCCTTTAATCAAGTAAAACATTTGTATTGAAATCACCAAAACCGAACAATATAAGTATAACCTATTTCGTATTACGAAGTATATTTCTTCTTCTTAATTTATTTCTTCTGATGCTTTTGGCACAAGAACAGTCCTTGGTTTACTTCCCTCATATGGGCCGACAATTCCTCTTGCTTCCATTTCATCGATAAGTCGTGCTGCTCTTGTATAGCCGATTCTAAACCGCCTTTGCAGCATGCTGACAGATGCCGTCTGCATTTCCACTATCAAATCAACTGCCTCACCGTACAAATCATCCTCCACATCCTTAGCAGTTGTTTCGGTGATTTCATCAGGAATCATTTCCTCCTGATATTGTGCCTTCTGCTGACCAATAACAAAGTCGACAACCTCTTCTACCTCTTCATCTGACAAGAACGCACCTTGTACACGGACTGGCTTGCTTGCACCATATGGGAAGAACAGCATATCACCGCGCCCAAGAAGCTTTTCTGCACCGCCCATGTCGAGAATTGTGCGAGAATCTGTTTGTGATGACACAGCAAAAGCAATCCTAGATGGAATATTCGCCTTAATGACACCTGTGATGACATCGACAGAAGGACGCTGTGTAGCAATAATTAAATGAATGCCCGCAGCACGTGCCATTTGCGCAAGCCTTGTAATAGCATCCTCTACGTCATTTGAAGCAACCATCATTAAATCAGCAAGCTCATCAACAATTACAACGATGTATGGCAATAATGGCTGCTTTTCGTCTTCCTCGGCATTATACCTGTTCACATAGTCATTATAGCCTTCAATATTACGTGTGCCTGTATGAGAAAAAAGATCATACCTTCTTTCCATCTCACTAACAACCTTTTGCAGCGCCTGAGATGCTTTTTTCGCATTTGTAACAACAGGAGCCAGAAGATGGGGTATACCATTATAAACATTCAGCTCCACCATCTTCGGATCAATCATCATCATTTTCACTTCATGGGGCTTTGCCCTCATTAAGATGCTTGTGATAATACCGTTAATACACACACTTTTCCCGCTTCCTGTTGCCCCGGCAACAAGAAGATGGGGCATTTTATTAAGCTCTGCACAAACAGCATTTCCCGTAATATCTCGCCCGAATGCAATCATCAGCTTGCTGTCTGGCTTATCATTTTTGTTTGTTTCGAGCACTTCCCGCAATGAAACCATAGCAACTTCTGAATTTGGCACTTCAATTCCAATCGCTGATTTCCCTGGAATTGGTGCTTCAATACGAATGTCTTTTGCTGCAAGCGCTAATGCTAGATCATCACTTAAATTGACGATTTTACTTACCTTAACACCTTCACTAGGGTGAACCTCATATTTAGTAACAGCTGGTCCAAGATGTACCTCTGTTACCTTCGCCTTTACACCAAAGCTGTGGAAGGTTCGCTCAAGCTTCGCCGCATTCGCATGTATCTGTTCATATTCGCCGCTTTGGTCAGCCTTTTTCGGCGCCTTCAATAGTTTAATAGGAGGCAGCTTATAATCCTTGTTCTCTACCTCTGTGAAGGTAATCGGTACAATCGCTTCTTCCTCTGTATCATTTTCCACAGGCGCTTGGCTTACTTCCTCCTGTGGTTGTGTATCTTCATAAGCATTTGCAGTAAACGATGAGATTATCGGCTCAGCATACGGCTCCTCGCTGTGCGCAATCGGAGGATTGACGATTAAAGGCTGCACCTCCTCTTCCTGCTGCTGTTCTTGTTCTTGCGTTCTTTGTCTTCTTTGTGACTGCGATCTTGCTCTTGAGGCTTGCCTGTCCGCTTTTTTCGCTTCCCGCTTTGCTGCTGCAGACTCCTTCCATTCTCTTATATCCTCTAAAAATGCAAGCCACTGTCGTTTAATGAAATTCCACACGGATAGCATCATTTTGCGAAAAGCCCCGCTTAATGTTTTACCTGTCAGCAAAATAACACCTGTTATAATCGCTAAGAAACTGACAATCTGTGTTCCGGCAGTATCAAACAGGAAATGGAACATTGCGAACAGGACTGCACCAACCATGCCTCCCCCTAAATCCATCCCAGTAGATTTACCGTTCACCTCAAGCCAAAACAGCTCCCAAGTATTGAAAATAACACTTGGATTGTCGAATCGCCCTTCACTTGAGAGCATATTAAACAATGTGACATGACTTAAAAGCAGAATCGCACCAACGATTAAGTAGATTCCATTTAATTTAGTATGAAATAAATACGGCTTTTCCCTCTTCCACATTAAATAGCCGCCGTATACAATCAGACCAAGGAGACAGAGAATATACCATTCTCCTGTAAAAAAACGAAAGAACAGCACAATAGTCGTACCAACTGCGCCAAGCTTTAATATAGAGATAAAGCTTAATGTGATTAAAATAAGTGCAGCAAGCTCAAATTGAATCGTCTTTTTGAGATGCTGCTGTTTTTTCGTTTTTCTGGTTTTTCTTTTTGCCATGTTATCACCTAATGTTTCTATATGTTTTCTTTTCATTCGCTTTTGTTTTTTTGTTTATGTACGAAATAAGCAGCCTTGTTTCGGCTGCTATAATTTTGGTTATTCTATTTTTTATTATATCATAAGATGAAAATTTACAGTTATATTAATGGTATTTTTGCACCTGGCTGAACAGGCGCATGCAGGTAATGACTTGGATCTGTTGAAAGGACACGGACCACTTCAAATTCATGCAATTCGTTTTTTGCCACAAGTAGCGGAATACCATTATAATCAATCACCTGTTGCTTTTCAAATGTCTCTTGGCCAATGGGGAAAATTAATTCATCTGGCATCATTGTATACATTATCATTGCACTAAACCTTCATTCTTGTCCTTTTTTAAATCAATAAGTTCATTAAGCTTTGTCATTGCTTCCCCAACGCCGCCAACACTGTCAATTAATCCAGATGTTACAGCATCAGCGCCAATTACATTTGTCCCAATATCTCTTGTCAGGTTGCCTTTTGCAAACATTAAGTCTTTAAAGCCCTCTTCTTCAATTTTGCTGTGCTTTGTCACAAACTTAACGACTCTTTCCTGCATTTTGTCTAAGTATTCAAAGGTTTGTGGAACACCGATTACAAGCCCTGTTAACCGAATTGGATGGATTGTCATCGTCGCTGTTTCAGCTATAAAGGAATGATCGCACGATACGGCAATTGGGACACCGATGGAATGTCCTCCACCTAAAACTAACGATACAGTCGGTTTAGACAGAGAAGCGAGCATTTCTGATATAGCTAAGCCTGCTTCCACATCTCCACCGACCGTATTTAAAATAACTAATACGCCTTCAATTTTTGGATTTTGCTCAATCGCAACAATTTGCGGAATAAGATGCTCATATTTCGTTGTTTTATTTTGCGGTGGGAGCTGTAAGTGTCCCTCTATTTGTCCGACAATTGTTAAACAATGTATTTTTGAATCCTGAGATAGCTGAGGCACATTTGTTTGTCCCAGCTGCTGAATTTTTTCCATGAGCGTAGACGACGGTTTATCTTCCTTCGGCTGCTGCTCTTCTGTATTATTATAATTCTCATTTCGGTTAGCCATTATTTTCTCCCTTCCTACACATTATGTTTTTATTATGAAGCTAGAAAGGGAATTTCATGCGAACCAAAATTAAATTTCCATCGGCAGCATTGCTTATAAACAGCTTTTGGGCTACGCAAAGCTAAATCTGTTAAGGTTTGTACTAATAAAAGAAAAGGCCGTGCTTTATCAGCACAACCAGTTTTATTCTATTCTTGCTCAGTACCGCTGTCTTTATTGTGTTTTACACCTTTGCTTTTATAAGGTTTTGCATTTTTGGCTTTTTTCGCGCCTGCTTGCCAACGATTCCAGCCTTTTTTACCAGTACCTCTGCCAGTACCGCCCTTACCCTTTGCTTTGCTCATTTTTGTCACCTCTTATGTTGAGTGCTTCTTTATAATTGTTTTCATCATGTCTCTCATAAATACAGACATGCATAAAAAATGCACCTCCAATTGTTTAGCGTCTTCGGTAAACAATTGGGGTGCACATTAAAAGAATGCGCTAAATTACTTACTTCGTATCCTTATTTCTTGGCGTTTTCACTTCCATAATAATTGGAAGTATCATCGGTCTGCGTTTTGTTTTTTCATACAAGAACTGATTCAGTGTATCTCTTATGTCTTGTTTAATGCCCGTCCAGTCAAAGCTGTCTTTGCTGATGCTTTTTTCGACGATATCTTTAACACGGTTTGCAGCCTCTTCCAAGAGCTGTTCGGATTCCCTTACATACACAAATCCTCTTGTAATAATCTCAGGTCCAGCAGAAATCTTGCGTTCCTGTTTGTTTAATGTAACAACAACCGTCAAAATTCCGTCCTGAGACAAGAGCTTACGGTCTCTTAAAACGATATTGCCGACATCACCAATACCGCTGCCATCAATTAAAACATTACCAGCAGGAACTTTTCCGCTTGTACGAAGCTTGCCGTCTTTAATTTCCATCATTTCTCCCTGTTCAGGAATATGGATATTCTTCGGCAGAACTCCACATTTCTCAGCAAGCTGCGCATGTGGTTTTAATACACGATACTCTCCGTGAATTGGAATGAAGAACTTCGGCTTCAAAATATTAATCATAAACTTAAGCTCTTCCTGACTGCCGTGGTTAGAGCTATTGAATGTTTTGTTACCAGTTAGAACACTTGCACCTAAACGGTATAGCATATCAATCGTTTTATTAACAAATACTTCGCCACCAAGTAACGACGATGCTGCAAACAAAATAGTATCTCCATCACCGATGTTTACTTGTTTATGATTTTTCCTTGCCATTCTATGCAATGCTTCAACTGGCTCACCCTTGTTGCCTGTTGTTAAAATGATTGTTTCGTTTTTCTCACGACCTTGAATCTCTTGGAAGGAGACAAGGATATCTTCTTGAATATCAATATAGCCATGCTTTAGCGCAATATTTAAAATAACTTGAAGATTTTTACCCATTACTGCAATCTTACGGTTTGCTTTTGCGGCTGCATCAAAAATATGCTGAATTCTGTTTAAATCTGTTGCAAAAACAGTTGCGATGATTCTGCCTTTCGTACGAAGGAAGGCATTTGTCAATTCCTCTGTTACAACCGAATCTGATGTAGAGTAGCCAGGCTTGTCCGCATCTGTACTGTCAGATAGCAAACAAAGAACGCCTCTTTCACCTAGTTTTGCCATCTCAGCATAACCTGGTTTATACAGGTCACCAGCAGTTTGATCAAATTTAAAGTCACCAGTATGAACTATTGCACCTTCAGATGTATGAATGACAATAGCAATGCTATCAGGTATGCTGTGGTTCACCTTGAAGAACGACACAGAAGCAGAGCTGAATTTCAATACTGATTTGGAAGTTACAATTTCAAAACGAACTTGTCCTTTAAAGTCTTGCTCCTTCATTTTTTCCTTCGCCAATTCAGCCGTTAGCCTTGTAGTGTAAACAGGTACGTTCAGCTCTCTAAGAAAGAAGGATAGTCCCCCAATATGATCTTCATGTCCGTGCGTTAAGAAGATTCCCTTCACTCGTTCTTCGTTTTGTTTTAAATAAGTAATATCTGGAACGACGATATCGATTCCAAGCATCTCATTTTGCGGATACATTAAGCCAGCATCAATTACAAATATGTCTTCATCGACTTCGACTGCAAACATATTTTTACCGTTCTCCCCTACTCCTCCGAGGGCAACCAGCTTTATCTTTTCATTTTTCTTCACTTTTTGTTTCCTCCTATGTTGAGTTAGCCGACCATTGATCAGTTAACAATATTATACTTTATCTATTTAAATGTTTACAACCAATTTCAAAGAAAACGCGTACAGCATGGAGGAAGAAAGCAAGAGCAACCAGTTACTGACATTGCCAGAAGTGTTGATGAAAAGCCAATCAACAGGTTACATCATTTTACTTTTTTAAATTTAAAAATAGACATAATGATCAAAAATGCCAGTACAACCAAACAAGCAATAATACTGATTCTGTTATCCTCATTCATTATAAAGCTGATACTTATTAGTGTAAGTGCTGCAGCTGCAAGCCCTGTAATATATGGATAACCCCATAAACGAAAACTTGGCATCGTTTTATAGCTCTTACGCAGTTTAATTTGAGCTAGGCAAATACTTATCCAAACAATCGAAACAACAAAGCCTGGGAATGCCATCAGCAGTGTAAATACTTCATTTTGTGCAACAAGGGCAATCATTGATCCAAGCAATAATACGACACCTGTTAAAACAAGGCTATATGTTGGAACACCGCTTTTTGAAAGCTTACTGAACGCTTTTGGCGCTTCTCCCTCCTCTGCAAGAGAGTGAAGCATTCTTGTACATCCATAAATGCCAGAGTTAGCTGCAGACAATACAGCAATTATCAAGATAAAGTTCATGATATGTGCAGCACCTTGCAGACCTGATATGGACAGTACTTGTACAAACGGACTTGATGCTTCCGTTAATTCATTCCATGGAATTAATCCACAGATGATTAAGATTGGCAATGTATAAAAAAGGACGATTCTGAAAATAAAGCTTTTTATAACCTTTGGCAGTATTTTCTCCGCATCTTGAGCTTCCGTAACTGTGACACCGATAAGCTCAGAGCCTCCATATGAAAACATTACAACTAAAAGAGCAGCAAAAATGGATGTAAAGCCATTCGGGAAGAATCCGCCATGCTCTGTGAAATTCCGGAAATAATTAGAGCCATCAGAAGGTATAATACCAAATAAAATCCCTGCACCTAAAATAATAAATACAATAATCATAGCAATTTTAATGCCCGCAAACCAAAACTCAAACTCTCCGTAGTGCTTAACATTCATTAAGTTTATGCTCAAAATGAAGATAGTACAAAGTATACTTAATAGCCATAATGGCACATCTGGAAACCAATATTGCAAAAAGCTTCCGGCAACAACTACTTCAATAATACACACTGCAAGCCAAAGAACACAATAAAGCCAGCCAATAATAAAGGACATTCTGCTTCCAAACGCTTTTAAAACAAATCCCTTCATGTTTGTGTTTGGATAAGCGATCGCCATTTCAGCAATTGCGCCCATCACAACCAATAACAATAAACCTGCAAAAATATAAGCAACAACTACTCCAGGTCCAGCAACGCCTACCGTTTCACCGCTCCCTTTAAAAATGCCTGTCCCAATAGCTCCACCCATCGCCATCAGGCTGATATGTCGCGGCTGCAATTTTTTCTGCAGCGTATTTTTTGTTTCCATTTTACTCCTCCTTAATTTAATAAACCCTCCAATAAGTATCAATCAAACAAGCTTTAGTAGTAATCCGTTTGCTTTTAAGAAATAAAAATAACCAAATTTCCCGAAAAACCCTGTTCCACTGACGATGCAGTAGGGATTGACGGGAAATCTGGTTTTATTTCTATAAACCTGAATTAAATGGATTCGTCTATATGGATAGACTAGCTATGTAATACTGATCTACCCATCAAAATAAGCTTCATTAGAAAAAGCTTGCCAGTTTTGTTCTTTCCTCTTCTGTCAGCGGTACAAGAGGCAATCGGACTGAACCGACATCAATGCCTTTTAATTGAAGAGCTGTTTTAACTGGTACAGGGTTAGGTGCAGCAAATAGTGCTGTCATAACTGGCAGCAATTCTTGATGCATCTGTGCTGCTTTTGCGATATCTCCCTCAAGGAAAGCACCTACCATTGCCTGCATCTCAGGACCAATTACATGTGAGGCAACGGAAATAACACCTGTTCCGCCGACAGACAGCAATGGCAATGTTAAACTATCATCTCCACTATATACATAGAAATCACTTGGCGTACCTGCAATAATTTTTGTGATATTATTTAGGTTTCCACTTGCTTCCTTCACTGCCACAATATTTTCAACAGCTGATAATCGAATAATTGTTTCGGGTTCGATATTAACAGCAGAACGACCTGGAATATTATAAATCATAACAGGAAGGGATGTAGCATCTGCAACTGCCTTCACATGCTGATACAGCCCTTCTTGGTTAGGCTTGTTATAATATGGGCCTACAACCATTACAGCATCAACGCCTGCCCGTTCTGCTTCTTTCGTCATCTCGATGGAGTCATAAGTGTTATTACCACCAGTCCCTGCGATGATTGGAACTCTCTTTTCCACTACCTTTACCACATGCTTAAATAATGCAATCTTTTCTTGTTTTGATAATGTTGGAGATTCGCCAGTTGTTCCTGCAACAACTAAGGAATCTGTTCCATTTGCAATCAAATGATTAACAATCTGTGTTGTTTTCGGAAAATCAATATGTCCCTTTGCATCAAATGGTGTAATCATGGCCGTTGACACTCTACCAAATAAACCCATCGTTCCACTCCTATTCTCATTTTCAATCTTGTTGTGTTTAATGCTGTTCCTTATCTAATTCAAATGAATCATGCAATACGTTTACAGCGCGGACTAAATCCTCCTGTTTAACGAGGACCCAAATAGTCGTATGGCTATCCGCAGATTGTAAAATGCGAATTCCTTTATTAGAAAGTGCTGTGACAATTTTTGAAGTAACGCCTGGCACGCCTGCCATGCCGGCACCAACCACTGAAACCTTCGCACATTCTTTCTCTACTATTGGCTCATAGCCCATTTCCTGTAATACAGCTGTTGCTTTTTTTGCCATTTCATCTGTTACTGTGTATATCACACTGTTCAGTGAAATATTAATGAAGTCAACACTGATTTCTTCATTGGCCATTGCCTTAAATACTTGAGATTGCAGATCATACTGGTCTTTTTTTGCAAGAACCTTAATCTGCGTTACATTTGCGACATGAGCAATTCCTGTCACAGGTCTTTCTTTAATATCACTGCCTTTATTCTCATGGCTGCTTGATGTTACAAGTGTTCCTGTTCCTTTTGAATGTGTGGAACGGATGCGAATTGGAATTTCCGCCTGCATAGCAATCTCCACCGCTCTTGGGTGAATAACCTTTGCACCTTGATATGCCATATTGCAAACCTCCGTATACGTCACAACGGAAAGTGGTCTTGCATTTTCAGCAATTCGCGGATCTGCCGTCATAATACCTTCCACATCTGTGAAGATATCGATTACTTCTGCATTTAACGCGGCACCTAATGCAGCAGCGGACGTATCACTTCCGCCTCTGCCCAATGTTGTTGTATCACCGTTTTGAGCAGCTCCCTGGAAGCCGGCAACAACTACTACATCATAAGCTTCAAGCTCTTGATGGACGCGTGTGCAATCCATTTCTAGAATCCTTGCATTAGTGAAATCATCATTTGTAACAAATCCGGCTTGAGCGCCTGTAAGTGCTGTTGCTTTTATGTTGTTTTCCAATAACAGCTGTGTAAATACGACACTGGAAATGATTTCTCCACAAGACAACAGCAAGTCATTTTCACGTTTGCTTAACTGACTCTCTGAACCACCGATAAGAGATAAAAGAGTATCTGTTGCATACGGTTCCCCTTTTCTTCCCATTGCGGAAACAACTACTACTACTTTTTGGCCAATTGCTAAAGCATCTTGTATATGCTCTTTAGCTTGATTGCGGCTTTGTTCATCCCTTACAGATGTTCCACCGAATTTTTGTACTACTATTTTTGTCATTGCTATACACCTCTGTACACCTAAAAAAGTGTTTTCTATTAAAAAGGGGATCATCCGAGCATCCGCATCTTCGTATATCAGAAAGCTGCAGTTTCTCAAGACATCCCCTTATTGCTATTATATGAAAACAGGTGGCCGTATTTTTGCTCTCATCTGCGGTTTTTCGACCGCCTGTTTTAGCGAATATAATAAAGAGATGTGCTGCATTAGTTGTGTTAGTCTGTTTATTTCACTAGTCCTAGCTTAACAAGACTTTCAGCAATTTGAACTGAATTCCAAGCAGCACCTTTTAGCAGGTTATCTGAGACAACCCACATATGAAAACCGTTTTCTACATCCAGGTCTTTGCGAATACGTCCAACAAATACATCATTTTGTCCGACACAATCAGCCGGCATTGGATATACTTGGTTTTGGATGTCGTCCTGTAGGATAACACCAGGAGCCGCTTTAAGCAAGCTTTGAACATCACTTGCAGTTACGTCTGTTGCAGCAACCTCAAAGTAGACAGACTCAGAATGACCTGTAGCAACAGGAATTCTTACACATGTTGCAGCAACCTTCAGGTTCTCGTCATGCATAATTTTTTTCGTTTCGTTGATCATTTTCATTTCTTCATACGTAAATCCATTTTCCGTAAATACGTCAATTTGCGGAATGGCATTAAAAGCGATTTGGTAATGTTTTTTATCGCTTTTAACTGGAAGGATTGCCGGTTCAAAGCTTTCTTCATTAATGATTGCTTTTGTTTGGCTGTGAAGCTCCTCAACAGCAGCTGCTCCAGAACCTGATACAGCTTGGTATGTGGATACAAGTACTTTTGACAAACCGTATTTTTCTCTCAACGGCTGTAATGCGACAACCATTTGGATAGTCGAACAGTTTGGATTTGCAATAATTCCATTATGCTTGTGCAAATCCTCTTCATTTACTTCCGGAACGACTAAAGGTACATTCTCATCCATGCGGAATGCACTTGTGTTGTCAACAACGATTGCCCCGTGGGAAACAGCATGTGGAGCTAACTCCTTCGATACACCACCGCCTGCTGAGAACAATGCAATGTCAATTCCTTTGAAGCTCTCAGGTGTTGCCTCTTCTACAGTAATTTCAGTGTCTTTATAAGTAACCTTTGTCCCTGCAGAACGCTTTGAAGACAAAAGAGTTAATTTTGAAATAGGAAAATCTCTGCTTTCCAATGTTTTAATCATTTGTTGTCCTACTGCTCCAGTTGCTCCAACTACTGCTACATTAAATCCTGTTTTCTGCTCCATAAAGGGTCCCCTTCTTTCAGGTGTTTTCTCTGTATATTATACAATAATGACGGCGACAAGCTCGCCGCCAAATGAATATTCTCTATTTTAACATATTCGCGCTATATGAACAGAACCTTTTTTCTTGAAATGTGGCAAAAAGTTAAAAATCATGCATAATTATGCTATTATTTCTACTAATCTAAAAATTTCTCGATGATGACGGGCTGAATTTGTTTCCCTTCTATTGCTGCATCAATCGTTTCAGCAAGACTACTCATTCTTGCTACCATGGAATTTGGTTTTTTGACCGGATCGTCCTGACCGAAAGGAATGAAATAAATATGTTTGGTTGCCATCAGACGCATTAGGTTAACTCCATTCAGCCCTAAAGCATCATTTGTTGATATCCCTAAAACAACTGGCTTTTGGTTTCTTAATGTTGCTTTTGCTGCCATAAGTACTGCATTGTCTGTCATGGCATTAGCAAATTTGCTCATGCTGTTTCCGGTAAGCGGGGCAATTACCATGCAATCAAGCGGAATTTTTGGACCAAGGGGCTCCGCTTTGACAATGCTGTCAATAATCTTATTACCTGTCACTTCTTCCAGCTTGCCGATCCATTCCAACCCTTTGCCAAATCTTGTATCTGTATTTTGCACATTACCTGTAACAACTGGAACGACATCTGCACCAAGACTAACAAGCTTTTCTACTTGTGGCATTACTTCTGCATATGTGCAGTGGGAGGCAGAAATTCCGAACCCAATTCGTTTTCCTTGTAAGCTCATTTAAGATTGCTCCTTTCGACTTTGCCATTCTTCTTGCAGCAGTTGTGATAGTACCTCTGCTAAAATATTCCCAGCAGTCTTAGGCGCGACAATTCCAGGTAAACTTGGTGCAAGCAACGCCTTTACCCCTCTTTTTTCTGCATATTGGAAATCCGTTCCTCCTGGTTTTGAGGCAAGATCAATGATCAAGGTATGCAGCGGCATTTTTTCAATGACAGGGGATGTGACAACAAGATGGGGAATTGTATTGATGCAAATATCTATATCACAAACCGCACTCTCTAATTCATTTAATGGAACAGGTGTAAGTCCCATTTCTAATATTCTGGCCAGGTGCTCACTTTCACTCGCTGCGACCTTCACCTTTCCTCCTAGTGCATGAAAGGTTCTTGCTACACTCATTCCAACACGCCCTAAACCAAGAACAAGTATATTGGAGCCATGAATGGTCGTATCAGTATGCTGAATGGCCATCATTATGGTTCCTTCAACTGTCGGAATGCTGTTGAGTATTGCTACATCATCTCTGTTGAACAACTGAACTAACACAGTATTTGTTCTTTTGATGATACCATTTAAATAGTCATTGGTGATTCCCGAGTAAATAGTGCAATGGGACGGTGTCTTTTCTAGCATTTCTTCTGTTAAAAAAACCTTTTCGTTCGAAAAGATAGTATCCACCTGTCCGTTTAGATCGGTTCCTTTAACAGGCAGAATGATTGCATCAATCATTGAAAAATCTACATTATCGATTTTTTCTTTTGTAGCTCCAGCAAAAGCATGATCCAGCTGTTCAAAGCCTACTAAAGAAAGCTGTGCATGCTGCTCTGTCAGTTTGCGGACAATTTCGAGCTGCCTTGCATCGCCGCCGATAATGGCGATTTTCATCCCTGTCAGCATGTATATTTCACCTTCTTTTTTAAAGATCCTAACACTTATCAATCACTACTCCAACATACTATGTCATGACCTTGTTTTAGGTGATTTGCTTTATTTATTTTCCTGTAAAAACGTTAAATATAAAAAAATCCGGTGCAACTATCCCTGTAAGTTTGGGATAATTGCACCGGACCTTTGTTTAAGTCGGTTCGTCCTTATTTGGTATATCAATAATAATCATGTCAGTGCCGATTTTTTTTATGTGGGACCAAGGCACTCGCAGTTCATCCCCCGTTTTGCGGAAGCCAAACCACTTTAGAGAAGGGATCAGCAATGTTTTAATTTGCCCATCCTTTTCATTAATCTCCAAATCGGTTTGTCCGAGCATGCCAAGGCGGACGGCGTTTTTGACATCCACTAGCTCTTTTCCGCTCAATTCGCTTAGTCTCATCCTCTAATTCCTCCTTAGATATGTTATTCTATTAATCATATCGCTCGGAGAAAGGAATTAGACTAGCTAAAAGTATTTTTATGTAACTCCTTCTATATTATAGAAGGCTTTTTGGCAGTTGACCGTCTGGACTGATAAGCGATACAGAATAGGAATCAGTGAAAATTTGATGTGCCATTTTATTCACGTCCGCATTAGATACCTTATCTATCTTCGTAATTATTTCGTCTAAAGTATGATGTTTACCAAGCAGCAATTCATTTTTGCCATTTCGGCTCATTCTGCTGTTTGTGCTCTCTAAGCTTAACATCAAGCTGCCTTTTAATTGTTCCTTGCTGTTCGCTAGCTCTTTTTCTGTAATGCCGTCGCGTTTAAGCGTCTCAAGAGTTGTCTGAATCGTTTCATACAGCTCATCAAGCTGCTTAGCACCAGTTCCACCGTAAATCGTTACAATCCCACTGTCTTGGAAGGAGGAATGATAGGAAAAGACAGAATATGCTAACCCCTTTTGCTCCCTTACATCTTGGAATAATCGGCTGCTCATGCTTCCGCCCAAAATATTATTCAGAGATATTAAACTATACATGTCTTCATGACCAACCTTCAGTCCCTCATATCCAAGACAAAGATGCGCCTGTTCTGTTTCCTTTTTACGTGAAACCCTGTTCGTATGGAAGGCTGGTTCACTGATTACCGCTTCACTTTTGCCAGCTTCAAACGCGCCAAAGTATTTCTCTACTTCCGCAATAAAGCTTTCCGTAATATTCCCAGCAATGGAAATAACCGTGTTTTCCGGTGTATAGTGGTCAAACATATATTCTCTTAATGTATCGCCATTAAAGGTACTTAACGTTTCCTCTGTTCCTAAAATAGGATATCCAAGCGGGTGCTTTTCATAAACTGCCTGACTTAATAGATCATGAACAATATCATCAGGAGTGTCTTCATACATTTTTATTTCTTCATAGACAACGTTTTTTTCTTTCTTTAGCTCTCCCTCTTCAAAGGTAGAATGGAAGAACATGTCTGCAAGCACTTCAAGTGCAAAATCAGAATGTGTATCAAGCACTTTTGCATAATAGCAAGTATACTCTTTTGAAGTAAATGCATTTACTTGCCCACCTATGCTATCAAAGGATTCTGCAATTTCTCTTGCATTCCTTGTTTTTGTTCCTTTAAAAAACATGTGCTCCAGAAAATGGGAAACTCCATTGTTTTTTTCGTCTTCATTTCTTGAACCAGTGCCTATCCATACACCAATAGCTACAGAGCGAACGGTAGGTATGTTCTCCAGCACTATTCTTACTCCGTTTTGGCAAGTATATCTTTTAATCAAGTAAGTTCCTCCTGTTCTCGTTTGCCAAAGTTAACTGCTTGCGACTGCTAGTATATCTCATTATTCGTATTTTTTCCAAAAAGTTGTTTCATTATCAAAAATAATTGAATGTGAGATAATTTTTTTCTATCATTCGTTATCTGACATAGAACGTTCCTCGCTAAGCATTTCTGTGACAGTATTAATCTCTAAATCCTTTTGCTTTATTTGGGTTATGAGTTCATCTAAGCTGCTAGAGGTAGATTCTGTTGGATGCATTAATATCATTGCACCATTATGGACCTTGCTCATGACACGCTGCAGCAGCACATCAGGACTTGGTTTTTGCCAATCAATCGTATCAACTGACCACATTAAGGTCCCAAGCTTCTGTTCTTTTGCTATACGCACCACCGCATCATTAAAATAACCGCTAGGAGGCGCAAGCCATGTCACCTTTTTTCCAGTGGTTGCTTCAATCACATCATTTGTCTTGATAATTTCTTCTCTGATCTTCGCTTCACTTATTTTACTCATATCAGGATGTGTATAGGAATGGTTGCCAACCTCATGCCCTGCTTCCACAATCATTTTTGCCAGCTCGGGATTTTTTTGGACCCATCTTCCTTCAAGAAAAAAGCTTGCTTTTACATTTTGCTTTTTTAAAGTTGCCAAAATATCTGGTAAATACTCATTTCCCCACGCAACATTAATGAGGAAGCTTACCATTTTTTTATCAGGGTTGCCTTTATAAATAGGAGATGCAGATAAATCGTTGAGATGAACCTTCGGCTTTAATTGTTTATAAACAAGTTTATGTTCATCAAAAACGCCATCTTTTTTCATCTTATTATAGGAAGCTTTAATGTCGACCTCAAGTCCATTTATGCCTGGAATAGCTTTCCACACCGGATCAATTTTAGCGTCGACAGCATCTATACGATACTTCTTTGCATTACTTTCAATTGTTTCTAATAAATTGCTCTCTTTAGAAACTGTAATACTTTCACGGTTATCAACCAAACTTGCTACATATGTATTGGATAATGGATTGTTTACAACAAGCCATGCTGCTAGCAGGATTCCAGCCATCGGAATTATTCTTTTCATTCTAAATCCCCTCCTAATAAAACTTTATGTAGAAGGAGGACAAGGTAGAACGATTTGAAAATTGTAATTAACGGAATAACATTTTGGCTATAAAAAAAGGCAGACCCTTACAATTAACTGCCTGTGCGCAATTGCTGCGTAAAATACAGAAATCATTAGAGTCAAACCTGATTTTTTTAACTTATTATTTTGCGTCTTCTGCCTGTTCTTTTTGTTCTTTTTGCTCTTTTAACACGGCTTTGCGGGAAAGATTTACTCTGCCCTGCTTGTCGATTTCTGTTACCTTCACAAGAATTTCATCGCCGATTGCAACAACATCCTCGACCTTACCGATACGCTCTTCTGCAAGTTCAGAAATATGAACTAGACCGTCTTTACCGTTGAAGATTTCCACAAATGCACCGAATTTTTCAATTCGTTTTACTTTACCAAGATACATTTGTCCTACAACAACCTCACGGACGATATCTTCAATGATTGATTTTGCTTTTTTATTCATTTCATCATTTACGGACGAAATAAACACTGTTCCATCTTGTTCAATATCAATTTTAACGCCAGTTTCTTCAATGATTTTATTGATTTGCTTACCGCTTGGCCCAATAACATCACGGATTTTATCTGGGTTAATTGCCATCATCAAGATTTTTGGTGCATATGTGGACAATTCTTCTCTTGGAGTTTGAATTGTAGCCAGCATTGATTCAAGAATTTGCATACGACCAATTTTTGCCTGTTGTAATGCTTCTTCAAGAATTTGTCTTGATAACCCGTCAATTTTAATATCCATTTGTAGTGCTGTAACACCTTTAGATGTACCAGCTACTTTAAAGTCCATATCGCCAAGGTGGTCTTCCATACCTTGAATATCTGTTAAGATGCTGTAATGCTCACCTGATTTAATCAGACCCATAGCAATACCAGCAACTGCAGCCTTAATTGGCACACCAGCATCCATCATTGCAAGCGTACTTGCACAAATGCTCGCTTGAGAAGTTGATCCATTAGATTCCAATACTTCTGAAACTAGACGGATTGTATATGGGAAATCCTTCTCGGAAGGAATAATTGGTTCTAATGCTCTCTCACCAAGGGCACCATGTCCAATTTCACGACGTCCAGGTCCACGCATTGGTCCTGTTTCCCCTACACTGAAGTTAGGGAAGTTATAATGGTGCATAAAGCGTTTTTCCTCTTCTACACCAAGACCGTCCAAAATCTGAACATCTCCTAATGCACCTAATGTACAAATGCTAAGTGCTTGCGTTTGTCCGCGTGTAAACAAACCAGAGCCATGCGTACGAGGAAGTAAATCAACCTCAGATGACAGTGGGCGAATTTCTTCCAAACCGCGTCCATCAGGTCTTACTTTATCTTCTGTAATAAGTCGGCGAACTTCGTTTTTAACAAGTTTATCAAGAATTTGCTTCACTTGCTTCAGCTTGTCCTCATCCGCTTCTTCTGCTTCGAATTTCTCAACAACAGAATTTTTCACTACTTTAATTGCAGCTTCACGTGCATGCTTTTCTTGAACTCTGATTGCATCAAGCATTTCAGCTTCGCAAATTGTGCGAACTTCTGCTTCAATATCTTTGTCCAGCTCATAAAGAACTACATCCACTTTTTCTTTGCCGATTTCTGCCACGATTTTTTCTTGGAACTCAATCAGCTTTTTAATTTCGTCATGTCCAAACATAATCGCTTCAAGCATTACTTCCTCAGGTACTTCTAAAGCGCCTGCTTCAACCATGTTAATAGCATCTTTTGTTCCTGCTACAGCAAGGTTAATATCGCTTTTTTCTGCTTGTTCGACTGTTGGGTTAATGACGAACTCTCCATCAATTCTTCCAACATAGACACCAGCAATTGGTCCGCCAAAAGGAATATCTGATACAGATAACGCCAATGATGATCCAAACATTGCTGCCATTTCAGACGTGCAATCTTGATCAACGCTCATTACAAGGCTGACAACTTGAACTTCATTACGGAAACCATCTGCAAATAGCGGACGGATTGGTCTGTCGATCAAACGGCTCGCAAGGATTGCTCTTTCACTTGGTCTTCCTTCTCTTTTAATGAAGCCGCCAGGTATTTTACCAACTGCATATAAACGCTCTTCATAGTTAACTGTTAAAGGGAAAAAGTCTAAATTTTTCGGTTCTTTAGATGCTGTTGCAGTACTTAGAACAGCTGTATCCCCGTAACGCACCAATGCTGCGCCGTTTGCTTGCTTAGCCAATTGGCCAATTTCGACTGTAAGCTTCCTGCCAGCCCAGTCCATTGAATAGACATGTTTATCTTGTCCCATTCTAAAAACCCCTCTCTGCTCATTTCACTTGTTAGAGGTTTTGGTTATTTAAGTACTACCTAAACCTACATGGATATTTTTTATCATTATCAAAATACTTATTACATATTATTTCAGTTATATTCACTTATGTCAAAGTCAGTGTTCACCAACAATTATGTAATTAATCTGTTATATCTATATGTCAATAGTTTTATAGTAGTCTTCTTGCACAAATTGCACAATAAAAAAGCGGGAAAAAGTATCCCGCTTTTTTAAACTATCTACGTAGACCAAGTTTAGTGATTAAAACACGGTAACGTTGAACGTCTTTATTACGTAGGTAAGTTAGTAGATTACGACGTCTACCTACCATTTTCAAAAGACCACGACGTGAGTGATGATCCTTTTTATGTGTACGTAAATGATCATTCAGATTGTTGATAGACTCAGTAAGGACAGCGATTTGAACTTCTGGAGATCCAGTATCGTTCTCATGCGTTTTGTACTCATTGATAAGTTCGTTTTTACGTTCTTGAGTGATTGCCATCCTGTTTCACCTCCTATATCCTATTACACTAATCCCCATTTACTGAGCAAAACGTTGGTGACTCGATTTTGCCAAGCAAAGGTTGTTTTTAGTACGTTTATAAGAATAACCTTTTTTCATAAAAAAAGCAAGAAAATCTATTAATTTTTCGTATTGGGGAATACTCTTCCACTATCATTCCCAATCTTTTCTCGTTTTAAACATTAAGTGTTGCAAAATATTCAACAGCTGTTTGTTTATCCTTGGCAATTTGCTCAACAAGCTCTTGTATGCCATTAAATTTCTTTTCGCTTCTTATCCTTATATGCCATTCAATCGTAATCGTCTTATCATATATCTCTTGATTAAAATCGAAGATATGCGCTTCAATGGACTGAACTGTTTTTTCTGGATGGAATGTAGGCTTCGTACCAACATTACAAACCCCTTCATACCATTTTCCGTCAACTAACACCTTAACTGCATAAACCCCTTGTGGAGGAATAATTTCCTCACCAGCAGCCTCCACATTTGCTGTCGGAAAACCAATTGTTCTTCCGCGCTTATCTCCGTGAATGACACGGCCATGGATGCTGTAATAACGACCAAGCAGCATTGGGACCTTATCCATAGCTCCAGTATTAATATGGGACCTGATAAGAGTAGAGCTCACTTTCTCTCCCTCGAAGGTTTCCTTATTAATTATTGTTATCCCAAATTGGCCGCGGGAATGCTCCTCTAATGTCTCAGAAGTACCAGCTGCCTTCATGCCATACGTATAATCAAAGCCTGCCACAACATGCTTTGCATGAAGTCCAACTAAGTATTGATCAACAAACTGTTGCGGCTCCAAAGCGGCGAATTCCTTTGTGAAATGAATAATAAACAAGTAGTCAACGCCCAGCTTTTCCATCTCAGCTATTTTTGTATCTAATGAAGTAATAAGACCAATTTGCTTTTTTTCTTTTGACAAAACGAGTGACGGATGAGGATCAAATGTCATCACACCTGTTTTTATTCCTAGTTCATCTGCTGCTTTTTTTGCTTCCCCTATGACCTTCTGATGGCCAAGGTGGACACCGTCAAAGTAGCCCAATGCCATAACTAGGGGAGGAAAATCCATGAAATGCATGTTTTCAATATTATCTATTCTTGCTACTTTCAAACTTGACTCACCTTTTTCCAGCACTAAATAATTTTATTGTTATGCCTGTCTATATCAAAAACGCTGCTCGCTACTCCAAAACCTTCAAAATCTTCGAAGGTTTTATCATTCCCTCTTTAGATGGATGATGTATATAAATGGCCAAAGCCTCTCCTTCTTCTGAAAAAACTGCAATTGGACCATCTGCATCCATTAAGTGTGGAGGAGTTTCCAGCACTGCACCGTTCCTGACTCTCATAGCTAATGTATCATTTATTTCATATTTCGGCAAATAACTAAGCGCATCCTCTATGGGTCTTAAGCTTTGCTCCAATACACCAATGCTTTGTGCCTCTTCAATCTGCTCCAATGTAAGACAATCATCCAATGTCATTGTGGCAGAACGTGTTCTAGAAAGATCCGACATATGAGCAGGGTAACCAAGCTTTTCTCCAATCATTACGGCAAGTGTTCTTATATACGTCCCCTTGCTGCAATCAACCTTAAATCGAAAAGAAATTTCATCTCCTGAAAGGGAATCCCAATCTTCAAGCAATTCAATTTTATAAATAGTCACGTTCCTTGTTGGTCTTTCTACTTCTATTCCAGCTCTAGCATATTCATAAAGCCTTTTGCCATTTACCTTGACAGCAGAATACATTGGCGGTGTTTGTGAGATAACACCTGTTAATGATTGTAGAACCACTTCAACCTGTTCTCTTGTAATACTGCCTTCTACCCTTTTTTCTTCTACTTTTTCACCAGAGCTGTCTTCTGTTGTCGTAGAATATCCGATTGTAACCTCCCCTTCATACGACTTTCCAGCATCAGTTATGTATTCAGCAACCTTTGTCGCCCTTCCTAAACAAATCGGAAGAACACCAGTAACATCAGGATCTAAAGTACCTGTATGGCCGATTCTTTTCATACGCAATATTTTACGAAGCTTAAACACGCAATCATGTGATGTCATGCCCTTCGGCTTCCATAATGGTAAAATACCCTCCATATTTCCAAATCCTCTCCTTCAAAGCTAAATGCTTTTGTTAAATAAAATGACCCCTATTGTCTATTGTTTCAAAAACAAAGAGAGCGTACTCTCCTTGTTTTTGAGAACAGAAGGAAATAGGAGTCATTTACAGACAAAGTCTTATTTATCTGAATCGGATTCTTTTGCAATTTGATGCAGCAATGTATCAATTCTGTTTCCATAATCAATAGACTCATCAAATTCAAAAGTAATCTCTGGTGTTTTGCGCAAGCGGATTCTTTGTCCAATTTCTGAACGTATAAACCCTTTCGCTTTTGCAAGCCCGTTAAGGGTATTTTCTCGTTGCTCTTGATCTCCAAGTACAGAAATATACACAGTTGCCTGTTGCAAGTCTCCTGTTACTTGAACATCTGTTACAGTAACAAAGCCTATGCGAGGATCTTTAATTTTTCTGCTAATGATCTCACCAAGCTCTTTTTTCATTTGTTCACCAACACGGTTTGGTCTAAGGCTCATAACATTCTCACCTCATTCTATTAAAGCCATTCTATAGCTGTAGTCGCAGCTTCGATTTCCGGGAATGAATCAATCAGCTTTAGAGCATTCTGAAGCTCTCTTTCTGCTGCAACCTTTACAGACGCCACCGTTACGATGGCGATCTCTGCCCGTTGCCACATATCCTGGAAGCCAACCTCCGACACAGCTATATTGTATTTTTGTTTCAAGCGATCCATGATTCGCTGTAAAACAGCACGCTTCTCCTTCAGCGAATGAGCATCATAAATGATACATTCAACTGTCAGCAGACCTGTTATCATTTGCGCTCAATTTCTTGCATGATATAAGCTTCAATGATGTCTCCTTCTTTCATATCATTGAAGTTCTTAATAGTAATACCACATTCGTATCCTTGAGAAACCTCTTTCGCATCATCCTTGAAGCGTTTTAACGCATCAATTTCACCCTCAAAGATAACAATGCCATCTCTGATAATGCGAATACCGCTGTCTCTTGTGATTTTACCATCTGTTATATAAGAACCAGCAATTGTTCCGATTTTAGAAACTTTGAATGTTTGGCGTACCTCAGCCTGGCCGATAACTTTCTCTTCGAATTCAGGATCAAGCATACCCTTCATCGCTGCTTCAATCTCTTCAATAACTTTATAAATGATGCGGTGCAAGCGTACATCCACTGCTTCTGCATCTGCTGCTCTTTTCGCATTGACATCAGGTCTTACGTTGAAGCCGATAACGATAGCATTAGAAGCTGCTGCAAGCGTGATGTCAGATTCATTAATAGCACCAACACCCGTATGGATGATTTTAACATTTACGCCTTCAACTTCGATTTTGTAAAGTGCTGCTGCAAGCGCCTCAGCTGAACCTTGAACATCTGCCTTCATGACGATATTCAAGTCTTTCATTTCACCTTGCTTCATGTGCTCGAACAGATTGTCTAGGCTAATTCTAGCCTTTTCAGATCTTTGTGCTTGAATCGCATCAGAAGAACGTGCTTCCCCAACTTGACGTGCTGTTTTTTCGTCTTTAAATACAACGAAACGGTCGCCGGCTTGTGGAACTTCATTTAAGCCAGTTATTTCTACTGGTGTAGATGGACCAGCAGTTTTAACACGACGTCCAAGGTCATTAACCATTGCACGAACACGACCAAATGTGTTACCGACAACAATTGGATCACCGATGTTTAATGTTCCATTTTGCACCAATAGTGTTGCAACAGAACCTTTACCTTTATCCAACTCTGCTTCAATAACAGTACCTACAGCATTACGATCTGGATTTGCTTTATATTCTTCCACTTCACTTACAAGTAGAATCATTTCAAGCAATGTATCAATTCCTTCACCAGTTAATGCAGAAAGCGGTACAAAGATAGTTTCTCCACCCCAAGCCTCTGGTACTAATCCATGTTCTGTCAATTCCTGCATTACTCTATCAGGGTTTGCAGTCGGCTTATCCATTTTGTTAACAGCTACGATAATTGGAACCTCAGCTGCTTTCGCATGGTTAATTGCTTCGACAGTTTGTGGCATTACTCCATCATCTGCAGCAACTACAAGGATAGTGATATCCGTAATTTTTGCTCCACGTGCACGCATTGTTGTAAACGCAGCATGTCCCGGTGTATCAAGGAATGTGATTTTTTTGCCGTTATCTTCGATTTGGTATGCACCAATATGCTGTGTAATTCCACCAGCTTCGCCAGCAGTTACCTTCGTGTTACGAATGCTGTCAAGCAATGTTGTTTTACCATGGTCAACGTGACCCATAATTGTAACAACAGACGGACGTTCGATAAGCTCAGCAGCTTCATCATCCCCAAAGTAAACTTCAAGGTCTGTCGCATCCACCTTAATTTCTTCTTCTACTTCTACACCATAATCTCCAGCAATCAATTCAATTGCATCTTTGTCAAGATCTTGGTTGATCGTAGCCATTACACCAAGCATGAATAATTTTTTGATGATTTCAGAAGGTTCACGATGCAGTTTTTTTGCAAGCTCTGCAACCGTTAAAGAATCGCTGAACGTAATTTTTGTTGGCAATTCTTTTTCTTTTTTAGGAGCTGGAGGAGCTACTGGAGCTTGTTTCCCCTTGTTGCGATTATTGTTGTTTCTGTTTTTATTATTGTTGTTATTGTTATTATTGCTTTTTGGTTTGTTGAAACCTGGTTTTGAATTATTGTTTTTTGTTTGAGTTGTTTTTCCTTTTTCAGCCATTGCATCACTTTCTTCTTCATAAGTTGCCGCTATATTCTTCGAACCAGCAATCTTATTGTTATTTTGTATTTCTTCAGTACTTTTATTATAAATGCTATCCAATTTCTTAATTGCGTCATCTTCTAATGTTGTCATATGGTTCGACACTTCTACGTTCATGTCTTTTAGTTTTGTAATAACATCTTTACTTGATATGTTGAATTTTTTTGCGTATTCGTAAACTCGCATTTTACTCATCATTTCACCCCCGCAAGAATTAATCGAGCAGTGTTAAAAGTTTTTTTGCAAATCCATTATCCAAAACAGCGACAACCACTCTTGCTTCCTTGCCAATCGATTGTCCAAGCATCTCCCTGTCTGGCACCATTTTCACTGGCACTTTATAGGAATTGCTCTTGTCCATGATTTTTTTGGCCGTGTTTTGTGAAGCATCTTCCGACAATAATATTAGTTTTGCATTTCCGCTTCTAATTTCTTTTACGGTAAGTTCCTCACCTGAGGTAATTTTCCGTGCTCGATTTGCTAAGCCAAGTAATGACATCCATTGATTATTTTTCATTTGGATTGTCCTTGCTCCTTCTCTATTAAATCCAGCAGCTCTTCGTATACCGAATCCTCAATTGCCACGTCAAGCTGGTTTGCCAGAATATTCTTCTTCTTGGCTAAAAGTACCGCTTCTTTATCCTTAGAAAGATAAGCGCCACGTCCCGATTTCTTTCCGGTTAAATCAACCGATACTAGACCTTCTTTCGAGCGAACGATGCGAACCAGTTCTTTTTTTGGTCTCATTTCACCTGTAGCAACACATTTGCGCATTGGTACTTTTTTGCTGTTCACACTCATTCACCCCAATCAATCTAAATCTTCACTGTTTAAGCGAAACTCTTCCTCATCCTCGTCTGCATCATCAAATGTCAACAAAGTTGAATCTGTTGGATATATCCCAGCTTCTCTTGCATCAGTTTCTGATTTGATATCGATTTTCCAGCCAGTAAGCTTTGCAGCAAGACGAGCATTTTGTCCTCTTTTTCCAATTGCAAGTGACAATTGGTAATCAGGAACGATTACTGTTGTAGCTTTTTCTTCTTCATCCACAATTACTTCAAGCACTTTAGATGGACTTAAAGCATTAGCAACGAACACTTTTGGATCCTGGGACCATTGTACAATATCGATTTTTTCGCCTTTTAGCTCATTAACGATTGTCTGTACACGCGTACCTTTAGGACCAACACATGATCCAACTGGATCTACCTCTTCGTTTTCAGAGTGGACGGAGATTTTCGATCTGTCACCAGCTTCGCGCGCAACAGATTTAATTTCTACAGTACCATCATAAATTTCAGGCACTTCCATCTCAAACAATCTCTTCAACAAACCTGGATGTGTCCTTGAAACATAAATTTGTGGACCTTTTGTCGTTTTTTCAACTTTTGTTAAAAACACTTTAATTCGGTCATGTGGCTTGTAGTACTCGTTTGGCATCTGCTCATTTGCGGGCAGGATTGCTTCAATCTTTCCTAAGCTCACATAAATGAATTTGCTGTCTTGACGTTGAACGATACCTGTCATGATATCTTCTTCGCGATCAATAAATTCAGAGTAAATGATTCCTCTTTCAGCTTCACGCACACGCTGTGTAACAACCTGTTTTGCTGTTTGCGCAGCAATACGGCCGAAGTCCTTCGGAGTTACTTCTAATTCAACAACGTCTTCTACTTCATAGTTCGGATTTACCTTTTGAGCATCCTCCAATGAAATTTCCAAACGCGGATCAAATACTTCATCGACAACTTCCTTACGTGCAAACACACGCATAGTGCCGGAACCTAAATTTAAATCTATACGAACATTTTGCGCTTGGTTGAAATTTCGGCGATATGCTGAAATTAGAGCAGCCTCGATAGCTTCAATAATAACATCACGCGAAATCCCTTTTTCTTTCTCAAGCAATACCAGAGCATCAACTAATTCACTGCTCATGAGAGTGTATCCCCCTTTAACCTCAATGGAAAATATAGAGCGGAAG
>Ga0209463_1000418_pt1 | contig 34976 bp, 30 predicted proteins | sample AgamicMgSfrz_FD_187169 | JGI IMG/M metagenome (GOLD analysis project Ga0209463, IMG submission 187169) | Agave microbial communities from Guanajuato, Mexico - Mg.Sf.rz (SPAdes) (version 2) | ecosystem: Host-associated > Plants > Phyllosphere > Phylloplane/Leaf | place: Guanajuato, Mexico...
TTTTTATTTATTATTAACAACGGCTTGTACATTTTGTTGTTGGGCATAGATTAATTGATGCTTCGATAGTAACTGTAACAATTGTTGGTGTCGCTGGTGTCGTTTCTGGATTTACATCTCCCGCACCCGCTACTTTTTTTAATTCATTTTCATCTACTGATCCAATTAATTCTCTTGTATCAAACTCTTGATTTCGTAATTTATTTAGTTTTTCATTTTTTGACATACTTAACTTCCTCTCTTTTTTTATTTATTATTAACAACGGCTTGTACATGCTGTTGTTGGCATCCAGTTAGTAAGTGGCGTTGTTTCTGGATTTACATCTCCTGCACCCGCTACTTTTTTTAATTCATTTTCATCGATTGCACCAATCAATTCTTGAGTATCAAGCTCTTGATCACGTAATTTAGCTAATTTTTCATTTTTTGACATACTTAACTTCCTCTCTTTTTTTAATTCATTTTCATCTACTGATCCAATTAATTCTTTTGTATCAAATTCTTGATTTCGTAATTTATTTAGTTTTTCATTTTTTGACATACTTAACTTCTTCTCTTTTTTAGCTATCGATTAGCATTATAAGCATCTCGTTGTACAAGGTGGTGTCGGGCAAAGGTGTTTAGTAAAATCAGGATTTGTAAGTATTGGTGTCGCGGGTGTTGTTTCTGGATTTACATCCCCAGCACCCGCTATTTTTTTTAATTCATTTTCATCTACTGATCCAATTAATTCTTTTGTATCAAACTCTTGATTTCGTAATTTGTTTAATTTTTCATTTTTCGACATAGAAACCATCCTTTTGAATATTCAGAAAATAAACATTAGAGTACTTCAAATTTCATTAAGAAAGGTTGGTGACAGGTTTAGATGTTATAGAAGGTAATTTATGTTGCCTTCTATCTCCAGCATCACCAACCTTTTTTATTCCTTTAATATAAATCTGTCTGTTTAATCCATTGTAAGACTATTAAAGGTATCATTATTTTCTTGAAATCAAATGATAGCTGAATTTGCTCTTCTAACTCTCCATGTATGTGTAATTGCTTTTGTAAGGCTAACATACACTCTGTAGTTTGGTCCTGTAACCTTGGATACATAAATTCTTTTGAATGATGAATGCTTGTACTTTGGTTTATCATATATCCAATAGCTATAGGCCCTTTTTTTTCACCTATTCCTGCTTTAAATTCTTGAATATTGATGGCTTTTAAATGAATAAAATGATCATTATGAAAATCTATTGCATAAGCACCTGGGGTAGATAGACCAGTTACAATATTCGGTTGGAAAACAAATAGAATAGGTACCAAAGCTGTAAATGTTTGATTGTGAAATGCTTCATATAAAATTTGTGCTAAGGTATCAATATGAATAAAAGGTTGAGCTAGACTAATCGATTCTTTTTGGGATGCTTGTTTATTCAATAGTTGTTTGTAAACATGATATGGCAATACGTCTTGTTCATTCGAAAAGTCTTGTAAATGTTGATTATTTTCCCTACCAAGATCCAAATGATAATTTATATTGTTTATCATATCTATAGAATTTTTTGTCTCTAGCATCAGATTAACTACCTCCTTGCTGTCTAACTTTCTGTACCTAAAATATACGTGTTAATTTATGTTAATAACAATTAGTAAAATTCAGTTAAAAATATTTGAAATTATTGTTGTTTTTTTCTATATTATTTTACATGTTTTGTAATTCTGGGAAGTTTCTATAGAATTTAACCTGGTACAAATAAAAATTTTGTTATCTTTGAAAATAAAATTAACTACTTAGTTCCGTTTAAAGCAAAGTTAATATAATAAAAAAACAGGTGGAATTTACTTTCCACCTGTTTTTTATCTATGTATTGTTTAATAAAGGATTTGTATTTGAAGGAAATTTTGAATATGAGGGGGAATTAATCAGCACCTGGGGTAATATCAGCGTAGAAAGTTGGGACGTCTTCTATACTAGTTTGTGCAGCTACATTTTGTGTAGTATCTGTACTAGTTATATTTTCAGATAAGGCAATGCCGGATAACATAATAGCTGTAGTAAGGATGACATAAATTTTTTTGATTTTCATAATTCCAACCTCCATTAGTAGTTGCTTTGTTAATTTAAATACTAATGGATGTCCTTTGTTAAACGGAATTAGTAAAAATTTTTGATTTATAATTCATTTTTTTTATAAAAACAAGTTACCTATTTAACCAATTTTATTTGTAACTTGTCTCATGAAAAATTAACCTTGTTTGAATATAAAGTTAACTGATTAATTTAGTTTCAAACAAAGTTAATATAATAAAAAAACAGGTGGAATTTACTTTCCACCTGTTTTTTATCTATGTATTGTTTAATAAAGGATTTGTATTTGAAGGAAATTTTGAATATGAGGGGGAATTAATCAGCACCTGGGGTAATATCAGCGTAGAAAGTTGGGACGTCTTCTATACTAGTTTGTGCAGCTACATTTTGTGTAGTATCTGTACTAGTTATATTTTCAGATAAGGCAATGCCGGATAACATAATAGCTGTAGTAAGGATGACATAAATTTTTTTGATTTTCATAATTCCAACCTCCATTAGTAGTTGCTTTGTTAATTTAAATACTAATGGATGTCCTTTGTTAAACGGAATTAGTAAAAATTTTTGATTTATAATTCATTTTTTTTATAAAAACAAGTTACCTATTTAACCAATTTTATTTGTAATTTGCCTTATGTTAATCCTATTAATCCAATACCTACTATTACTGTAGAATCACATAGAGGGGATGTTGCGGATATCATTACCAAGATCCTTGATTAATCTCCCTCTATATATGTATTTTTAGTTTGTTTTAATTCGTCGAATTTTCAATTGATATTTTTAGATATTTTGCTGACATTTTATAAGCACGATTATCAAAAAAATAGTCTCCTAGTTCATGAGCCAGTTCACTTACTAAAGGATATTGTTTCTTTTCTAAACCGATTTCAATTGCTTTTTGCATCTGTTTTTCATATCCATAATCATCTCCTCTTAATTTAGATATCTTCCCCTTCAAACCATATAGTTGAACATTAGCGTAAGGTACATCAGAAATTGATAATAACTCAAACGCTTCATCCATAAATTCATTAACAGTTTTCCAATCTTTAAATTCTATATGAATCTCTATTAAGCTTCGTAATGCATATACCTTTTGATGCTCTTGTTCGAGAAACTCACTTAATTGCAAACATTCTTCATAGTACTTAATAGCATTTGTATAGTCTTTCAAATCCTGATAAATTTTCCCATAATTGTACGAGATGATAGGCGAATATATAGAATTATTATTATCTTCCAATCCGCCTTCTGCTTGCTGTAAGCATTCAAGAGCCCTGTCATATAATCCATCTAAATCATACAGTATTGCGAGCATTAACAAAGTATCTATTACTTTATTCTTTATATTAAATCTCAAAAATATTTTGTAAGCTTTCTGCGCATACAAACGACTAATGCTTTTATCTTTATACAACGCTTTATTTACAAGACACAGATTATAATATAGACTAGCGTGTTGAATAGTTTCTTCTAGATCAAGTAAACTCTCTATCTTCACGTAGATTTCATGTGCAGCCATATAATCTTGTTTATTATAAAAATAATAACCTCGAGCCATTAAATAATATATATAATCTTCAGTATACTGGGGGTCTATTTGATTTGGAATAACTTGCGCAGCCTGATTTACAATTGCTTCTACATATACTAAGTTATTATTTCGGGAATGATAATATATTAAGACACCATAAGCCTTTAACAATAAGGAGCTAGAGTCTATATCACGAACATACAGTTCTAAAGAAGATAAATCTTTTTCACTTATAATTTTATCATTTTTATACTTATTACATATTCCAAGGAGCATAGGTTCTATATCCTCATAATCTGCATCTACAAGAAAATTGTAATCAACATCTAACTTTTCAGCGACCTTTTCTAAAAAGGAAGCTGAAGGTTTGATTTGTCCATTTTCAATTCTGCTTAAATACGTTATAGAACATATCCCAGATACTAATTCTCCTTGCGTAAGTTCTTTATGTATACGTATTTGCCTAATTCTTTCACCAACGTTCATTTTCCTTCTCCTTTATCTGAATGAATATTTTTGGACAATATTATATACGTATTATTTATCATAATATCTACATTGTTTGATATCTAAACAGAAAAATAGCATTGTATATTTCCTCATACATATTAATCCAACTGTGAAGGGAAAATTGAATACAACGCAACTGTAACTAATTACTTTAATTATTAATATTTATTTGGATGCCCGATTTACTAATATTGGTTATCTCCTCTCTTCCGCTTACATTACTATATTATACCAATTTACTCATGATTACGCCTAACAAAATTTATCTTTTATACCTTCAGAACTTTAAGATAAAAGCCCTCTGTCTAAAAACGATAAAAAAATTAAAGAACCTTATATGTTGCAGAAATTATCTCAAATCACGAAACATGTAAAATAATACATAAAAAACCACGAAAAAATCACAATTTTTTTAATTAAATTTTACTAATTGTTATTAACATAAATTAACACGTATATTTTAGGTATAGAAATTCAATCAGTTAAAAAACAGTTACTCTAATGTAAAAAAGTTCTATACATATGATATACAGTGTCATGTTTACAAACAGTCGAATATCTCAACACGCTATCAATCTAGTTAGTCTATTTATTCTTATTGATACATTATCGTAAATCTCAATGGATATTTTTTATCTTGAAAACATATTATATAAATATATTAAAGGAGAATGCTATATGACGTTACAACACGGTACATATTTATTAGAAAGAGAAAATACAAAAAATATATTTGATGAAGAACGTTATCAAATATGGGTAAGTAAGACAGGGCTAAATGAATCGACTATTGATACTCTAATTCAGGAAAATAATATGGAGTTAGAGCACTTCAAAACTGTATTATCAAACAAAGAGCATCCAGAGTTAACAACTCCTTTAGAATGGATCGCTATTGTCAACAAATTAATAAATGATGATACATATTACAATAAAGATATTGAATACTTAGACGAATTTAAAAACATTCTGTTTTATGCATTTTATGTACCGTTTTTCAACTATAGTTTAGAAGTAATATCAAATAAATTAAAGGGCATACATGAAGAAAAAATGTCCTATATTAATATAGAAAACCTTAAGAAAAATATTTTATCAACTGTAGCTGATAGAATTAGCCGAATTGGATTAAAAGTATTAATAACAGAAATTAATATGGCGAGAACCGGTGATTTACTAAGTGGTGAGAATGAAAAGGAAAGATATGATAGTTTTATTAATGATTTTCTTCAGGATAAAGAATATATCCAGAGCTTATTTAATTCCTATCCTGTAATGGTCAGACTAATGGTAGAAACTGTACATAGTACTGTAGATGCAATGTTTGAGATAGTCTATCATTATACAGAAGATCGGGATCAACTAATTGAACTTTTTGGTGAGGATTTCAATACTTTAACATCAATTGAGTTGGGAGCGGGGGACACTCACCAAAATGGAAGAACTGTAGCTATGCTAAACTTTAACAATAAAGGTAAATTAGTATATAAACCTCGTTCGTTAAAAACAGATGAATTATTTAATGAATTATTAACTTGGATTAATAAAAAAGGATTTAAAAAACCACTAAAAAACTTAACAGTATTAACTCGAGATGAATATGGATATCAAGAGTTTATTACAGGAAGTGAGTGTAATACATCGCAGGAGGTTGAAAACTTCTATTATAGACAAGGTGGATATATAGCTTTATTTTATATACTAAATTCTACAGATTTCCACCATGAAAATATTATTGCTGATGGTGAGTATCCTATATTTATAGACTTAGAAACATTATTTAGTAATACAATTGAATTTAATAATACGCTAACAGATAATAAAAGTGCTTTTATGAAATTATCATTAGATATTAAGGACTCTGTTTTTCAATCATTAATGCTGCCTGCAAAATTCAGTGATGATCCTCTAATTAATTATGATTTAAGTGGTTTAGGAATAAGTGGAGAATTAGAAGTGGAGCCTTCAGCAGTAAATGCACTAGATAACATCTATAGTGATCAAATTAAAATGGTTAAACAAAAAGTTAAGTTACAAGAATTCAATAATACCCCACGTATTAAACAAAAGAAAACAAATGCTAGTGAACACGTTCAAGAAATTATTAATGGGTTCACAGATATGTATAAATTAATATTAAATAATAAAAAAGAATTCACATTAGAAAACGGTCCTTTATACGCATTTCAAGAGACTTTTGCAAGACAAGTTTTTAGAGCAACTGAGGCTTATTCAAGATTTGTATCGGCAAGTATTCATCCTGAGTACTTGAAAAATGGAGTTGATAGAGAAAGCTTATTTTATTATCTATGGCATGGTATTAACCTTCAACCGAAATTCAGTCGAATTGCAAAGTATGAAGTACAAGACCTTTTAAGAACTGATATACCTTATTTCACTTTCAAAGTTGGTTCAACAAGCTTATTTAGTGCAGATAAAATTGAAATCAAAGATTATTTTGATAAAACTTCGATAGATATAATAAAAGAGAAGTTAGATAAATTAAGTAGTGCAGATCATGATCGACAAGTAGAATTTATAAAACTTTCACTTAGTGCCATTGCTACGAACGAGCAACAAGAATATATTCCGTACGGCTTTAAAGAGGTAGAAAAAAATCTTTTAGACACCAAAAATTATCACAAAGATCAATTTCTGAATGAAGCGAAAAAAATAGGCGATGAAATAGTAGATCGTGCTATTGTAGGTGATGATTTCAAAGACGCTTTGTGGTTTGGGCTTAACTTAGATAATAATGAGCAATTTAAATTGTCTCCTATAAACATTGATTTATATAACGGTAGCTTAGGAATAGTACTATTCCTTGGAATACTCGCAAAAGAAACTAATGATGAAAAATATAAGAAATATGCTGTTGCTGGATTAAATTATATTGAAGAAAAGGTAGCACATACAAAATTACATTCAACCTCAGCATTTTCAGGATATAGCTCTCTTTCATATGTATACGCTTATTTAGGGAAGATTTGGAACGATCAAAAACTCATTGATAAATCTAGAGAATATATCACTAAAATAGATTCGCTATTAATTGAAAATGAGACCACATATGATTTTGTAGGTGGATTAAGTGGTTCCCTTCTTGTGTTAGTCCGACTATATGAAAAGTTTAACTTTACTGAATTAAAACCTATTTGTGATTTAATAGCTCAAAAATTATTAAATGAGGCTTCTAATCAAATAAAAACTAACACCTTACTCACTGGATTAGCACATGGTGCTTCTGGATATGCTTGGCCATTACTAGAATATGCTTATAAAATGGATCAAAATCACTTTCTAAATGATATATTGGCAATATTAAATTATGAAAATAGTAAAGTAAATGCTAATCAAGATAATTGGTTAGATTTAAGAGGAAGTGAAAGCCCTGACGCACCAGCATTTTGGTGTCATGGTGCCGGTGGAATAGGAACAAGTAGATTAATGATGTCCCAACTTATTGACGATGCTACTATTAATGATGATTTGCAAAAATGTATTGATATACTTATGACTAAAGGCTTTGGTATTAGTCACACCTTATGCCATGGTGACTTTGGTAATCTTGATTTTCTTTTGACTTATGCTCAAATAACAAAAAATAATGAGTATACGGAAATCTCAAGAGAGATCGGAAAATATGTATTAAAGCAAAAAGAAGAGAATAGGAAATGGAATTTCGATCAAGACGGTGATGTAAATATCTTTGGATTCATGATCGGAACTTCGGGTATAGGCTTTGAATTATTACGTTTAAATAACCCTGATATTCCTTCCGTATTAAGTTTAGATTTACCGTAAGTTTAAAGATATCTCTATCACTTGTGATTATGTAACTGAAAATATAACAATTAAACTGCTTTTATAGTCAAAAGGTAAACTAATAGGGGTCACCATATCACAATAAGAAAATTGTACATTCGGATACAATTTAGACACAAAACATCCGGTTCCTTGTACGCTAAGGGACCGGATATTTATTTTACTGTTTTATATAGCGTACAATTTCTCGCTTATTTAGATACTATAGAACATAAAAAAAATATCAACTTGTACTACAGTATCTGTTGTAGCATTAGAGATTCCTGCAGTTACTTTTAATGAAATACGATCACCTGCTTGAAATGTCATAGAAATATTATTATTGATATTGGAAGTTATGATACCAGTTAGTGTAACGGTAAGAGGTGTATCTATAACACTTTTAGATCCAAATTCGAATGTTGGGAAATTTACATGTCTTTAGTATCAGCTTTTGAGATACTTTACAGCAACAACATATCGAGCCATTTCGTTTATCCTACAAAGATGTAAGGCAAATGTAAAGTTAATCCACAGCAGATTATGTCGACAAAACACAGAATAGGAAAAGAAACTATAGGAGGATATATATGAACAAACCAGTTGTAGTCGTTAAAAACGTCCAAAAAGTATACGGTAAAAAAGGCGAAAACCAATCACACGCATTAAAAGGTGTGTCGTTCTCGATTCAAGAGGGGGAATTTGTTGGAATTATGGGACCATCTGGTTCAGGGAAAACAACGTTACTAAATGTAATTTCAACATTAGATAAAGCAACCGGCGGTGCTGTTGAAATTGCCGGCACGGATATTACAAAGATGAAACAGGGTGAGCTTTCTGATTTCCGTTCGAAAAAATTAGGGTTCATTTTCCAAGACTTTAACTTATTAGAGAATTTATCTATTTATGAAAACATTGCACTTCCACTTTCGCTTCAAGGTGTTCCATCACGTAAGATTGGACCGAAAGTAGAGAAAGTAGCGGATATGTTAGGAATTTCAGCTATACTTCAAAAATATCCATCTGAAGTATCTGGTGGACAGAAGCAACGTTCAGCAGCAGCGCGTGCGCTTGTGCATGAACCAGCTATCATTTTAGGAGACGAGCCAACAGGAGCGCTTGATTCTAAAAATGCCACAAGTCTTTTAGATGCGATGACAAACTTAAATGAAGAACAAGGCGTATCAATCATGATGGTTACACATGATCCATATAGTGCAAGTTACTGTCAGCGTATTTTATTCATTCAAGACGGAGAGTTATATAAAGAACTCCACCGCACTGATGCACGTAAAGTATTTTATAAAGAGATTTTAGATGTACTTGCAGACTTAGGTACACAAAAAGCATAAGAAAGAAGGTTCAGACATGTTATTTAAACTTTCTATGTCAGGACTAAAGAGTAAGCTAAAGGACTATATCATCTTACTTGTTGGTCTTGTCATGTCCATTTCAATTTTTTATATGTTTCAAACATTAGCGTTAAACGAAGCCTTTCTTAAGGCAAACTCTATTATTAGTGAAATTGGAATAGTATTCCAAGCGGGTTCAATCTTATTAGCAATTATTACATTCTTCTATATTATATATGCAAACTCATTCTTATTATCGCTTCGTCAAAAAGAATTAGGTATGTATATGATGTTAGGAGCAAAAAAACATAAGGTTACATTTCTTATGTTCATCGAAACAATTGTATTAGGTGCGGCCTCCCTTGTAATCGGGATTGCAGTAGGTGTAGGGCTTGCACAAGTAATTGGTAAACTACTAATGCAACAACTAGATTTTACTTCAGGTGGTTATGAAGCGTTTTATGTTTCTTCCATAATTGTTACTTGTGGTTTCTTCTTTGTGCTATTTGTATTATCAGCAATTATGAATAGTATTAAACTATCACGTATTACAGTTCTACAACTTGTACATGCAGATTCAAAAACAGATCGTGTTTCTGTAAAAGGAGCGAAGACTGTTATCTTTGCAGTATTGGGGATTATTTTATTAACAATTGGCTATGCTTCTATGATTTACATGGATAAGTTAAGGCTATCTGGGATTTTTATTGCTTTAATTACTGTAACGTCTGGAACTTACATGTTATTTGGAACGTTCCTACCTATTATTATTAAAAAGATGAAAAGTAATAAAAAACGTACTGAAAAAGGACTTAATGCTTTTACATTTGCACAGTTAAACTTCCGTATTAACAGCTTAACAAAAGTACTAGCGACAGTAACGATGTTAGTTGCGCTTGGAGCGGGGGCAATCTCAGGTGGTATGGCATTTAAAAATAACGTTATGATGAATGTAGATACTCTTGCAATTTATGATGTTACGATTCATAATCCAACGACTGAAGAAAAGAAAATCTTAAATGGTATTACATTTAAAGAGAACAGCGAATATCGCTATAAAACAGATGATAAATACGTTTATTATGTAAAAGAAGATTTAGAAAAAAATCGTCCTTTCGTAAAAGATGTTAAATATATTAAAGAAGGCGTGAAAGATCCTTCTAAAGTGAAAAAAAGAGCTTCTGAAGAGCTACCAGTAGGAGAATTTTCTGAAGATGCAGGCAATTTAATTTCAGCAGAGTGGAAGGATGCCTTCGGAACACTGGAGCCCTCTTACGTGCATCCCGATCGAACAATTAAAATTGTCGATCAAAAAATATATGATAGCTTAAAAGATACAGAAGATACTGTATTCATTGGAAAAACAGATAATTTCTTAACATACACAAAAGAATGGAAAAAAATTGACGAGTTACAATTAATCAAATATAAAAATATAAAAATTGATGATATACCAAGTAAATACGCGATATATACTGGTTTTTACGGCATTTCGAGCGGGACAGTATTTATGGGCTTCTTCTTAGGAATTGCTTTCTTAGCAATGATGGCAAGCTGTTTAATGTTTAAAATTCTATCTGGTGCATCAAACGATATTACGCGTTATCAAATGCTTCGTAAAATCGGTGTGCGCCGTGAATTATTAACAAAGTCGATTTATAAAGAATTATTCTTAATATTCCTATTCCCAGCGATTGTAGGGATTGCACACGTATTAGTTGGTATGAACATCTTTTCGTTCATCCTAATCGATCCATATTTCCGTATTTGGCTTCCAATAATAATTTTCATAGTCATTTACTCAATTTACTACTTCATTACAGTTCAATTGTATAAAGGCATTGTTCTTCCAAAAGAAAAGTAAGAAAAGTAAACATAAAGTAACTCCAAAATCAACTTTTATTGTATATTTTAGAGTTACTTTTGTTTATTTCACTCTTTTTCAGCACAGTGCATCTAAATGATAAATCTATCAACCCCAACAAGACTTTATCAATTTCCTCATTATTATTTAAACCAATGTTAAAAAACATTTCTAACAAATAACAAAAATAACCATCAAAACTTAGAGTATCCTCTCGCACCTCACCATATATTTAAAAACATCCAATTTTCCCCTAGTACAAATGATTTAATAGAACGCTCACTACTATTTTTTCCATGTCTAAAGAACCCTCTAATAAAAAGATTCCATTAATTCAAAAAGAAAGTACTGTAGTAACAATACTAATACACCTGTTAAAGAGCGAACAATAAATCACAAAAATAAAATCTAAGCATCCTACGAACAAAATAGAAAGTCAGGAAATAATTTCACGTACTGTAGTATATACAGAAAACCCAGAGAACAAAAAAACTACAATAGATATATGTATTGGCAGAGTGGACAAAGTGCCAAGTTAGCCCGTATTTAGTGTGATAGAATCACTGTTATCCCTTGGGAGTAGATCATATAATCGCTCTGCAGCTCCAGGGACGATTGATTGAATAAACTCTAAGTACAACTCTTTTTGTTCTGTTGTACGACCAATAGCATTACTAAAAAGCAACAACAAAGTAGAAAGTCCTGTTTGTCGTTGACTACCTTTACCGATTACATGGATATATATTTGTCTCGATTTCTTTAGCACGTTGTTTAACGTACTTCTTGGGATTTGCAACGCTTCACATATTTCTTTTTGAGTAAAATATACGAATCCTTTTTCGGTATTTTTTTGCGCGTTTAAAAAGTCAATGATATCGTGTTCCCACTCATACCAATGACTACGCACACGATCCTTGCGTGCTTTCTTATGTTTATACCAATACTGTGATGGTACTAGACTTGAAAATGTTGCCTTACTATCTGACCAAATTTCTAAAATTTGATTGATATACTCTTTGTTTGCACCTTTATATTTACCTGAAAAAGCACTACGAATAGCCTTTTGAATACTTGAATTTTTCAAAGGGCTTTTTAGGATTGTATTAAATTCATCCAGTAAATTATATGCCTCGTCTTGAGTCATTCTTGAAGAATAGCATGCTAACGCGAGCGTAAATACAGCGTTATCACGTCCAAATACACCTTTTTGACCTCTGATATGTGTGCATGCTAATACCTTTTGTACCCATCCTTCCGTAATTTGCGTAGTTTTAATTTGCTTATTCGAAATAACCGTAAATAAACTTCTACGATGGCCGATATCTTGATCTTTAGACCATTCAATTAAATGAGATAAATTACATGTACTGTTTGCATCAAACCATACAATGTTATCTTCGTTTGGCATACGGAAGAATCCGAAATCATTACATGTCAAATCAACACCAGGTAAAAGATCGCTTAGAGATTTTCTGATGTTCTCACTGATTCTTTTTGCACTACGTAATCCCCGGAAATCATTCTTATTCGAAATAAATAGTGGATTATCCAACACAAAATAAACCTGGTATCCCTTCACACTTTCAACAATAACTGTAGGCATTCCTAACTGCTTGTCCATTGCTGCAAGTACGATTTCCCCTGGAGTAAGGTCTTTTGTATCAATATCAACAGTAAAACAATTAATTTGTTTTAGATTTCGTTCTTCATGCCCTTTAATGATTTTTCTGTTTCTATCTATGTACGTTCCCACTCTAAAAATATTCGGAGTCCAATGTGTAGCTTGTCCAATATGGTCCAGTACTGTTTCTTGAGAAGTCAATACAACTCCCTTTGTACCATATGAGTTCGTTAAATCTTCTTTTGTACGTGTAATAAATACAAATCTGTCATCCATTTTGATACTAGTATCCTGAGAATCTAACATGGATATGCTAGCTCTTGAGTTTTTATATTTATATTTTCGTAACCCATCATGTAAAATCAATTCGATTGCTTGTTGCGCTTTATCCATGTTAAATCTCCTTTCCACTAGATTTTTGACAATAAAAAAGGTGAGCAGTTATAACACTGCTCACCTCAAAAATTCTCTGGAAAGTAGATAAAAGACAGACTTTTCTCCATATTCAAACAAACTTGAATATGGATTTCTACCTTTACAATCTAGCTCTAATTAACTATACTAAATACAGATATTTTTATATCTCTAATAACATAGTTAACTAGAACGGACGGAGAATTTTACATACTGGTTTTGCAGTGTGTAAATGGAATACAAGTTGTTGACAGCAACGTGTATTCACCGGGGAGTAAAGTTATTGTCAGTAACTCTACTTTTTCTGTCAGATTGGGACCTGAGAAATCTCAATTAGACAGCCGTTCTTTTTTTATTTATTTTTTTACCATTTATTTATCTAATAAGCTCTTTATGTACAGTATCAAATTAAATCACTTTTTGTTGAAAAACTTGCTAATTCTTACATTACAGCAAGTTTTTTTGTTTGTAAACAGTGAAATTACGCGTAATTTAAATAATATCCCTATTTCCCTATTTCTATTTTTCCCTATATCCCTATAGGGATATTTCTATTTTTCCCTATTTCCCTATTTCCCTATTTTTTTAGTTTTTTTCTCTTTAAACCTCTCCTTGAAAATCTTCACTCTCACTTACTTTTCAAACCCGACTCGAATTAAGAATTCCCTTTTAAATCAACGTTTTTGTTATAAATTATTAACTCTATCATTCTATTGCATATACAGAACATCATTGTTATAATTCATTTAATAATATAGAAATATCCCTATTTCTATAATTAGAAATATCCCTATTTCCCTATTTCTATTTTTCCCTATTTCTATAAAGGGATATAGGGAAATTTTAAAAAATATTACTGGAGTGTTAAAAATGGCTATTACAATTACGGTTGGGAATTACAAAGGTGGCGTTGGTAAAACCACAAATGCTGTATTAAACTCTTATGAAGTTGCGAAAAAAGGAAAGCGAACGTTACTCGTTGACCTTGATCCGCAGAGTAATGCAACGAAGTCTTTAATGTTAACGAAATCCATTCTTAATCCAGATGAAATTGTAACGGTTGAAAAAACATTAATGAAGGGGATACAAGAAGGGAATTTAGATGGTTTAGAAGTGGAAATCATGGAGAATTTATATTTAATTCCTTCTTATGTTGATTTTCAAGATTTCGCAAAGTTCCTTTATAAGACTTGCACTTCTGAAAAAGAGGAAGATCACTACTTTAAAGGATTACTTGAAAAGATAAAACATAAATATGACTACATATTTATTGATGTTCCTCCTATGTCACTAGAAGTTACGAAGAACGCCGTTGTAGCTTCTGATTATGTTCTAATTGCTTTACAAACACAAGAACGTTCTCTTACTGGTGCAGAGAACTACGTTAATGAACTTATCAGGTTGAAAGAACAATATGATCTTGATATTGAAGTAGTTGGTATTCTTCCTGTCTTATTGAAAAACAATGGTAAAGTTGATGAATACATTATGGAAAACGCTCGTGATATCTTTGGTGAAGAGAATCTATTTAAAAATGTCGTTCCTCAAATGGAGCGTATTAAAAGATTTGATGTAAATGGTATTACTGAAAAAGATAGACATGATATGAATGTAATTGAATTATACGAAACGATTAGTGATGAATTATTATCTCGTATCGATATGTTTGAAAAAATGAAGGTTGGTGTATAATATGGCGAGAACTCCTGGTTTGTTGGGTAGAAAGAAAAGGAACTTTGAACCTACTGAGCCTTATGTACAAAAGCAAGGACAAGCTGCGATTGAAAATAACGTTGAAGCAACTGCTCCTTCTCAACCTAAGACAGAAGAAAAACAAGTAACTCGAAAAGAAAAAAGAAACGAAAAAACTGAAACAGAAAAGAAATTTAAAAATCAGCAAGGCAGTATTAAAATTTCTAATCAATCAAAAGAAGAACTTGAAGTATTAATGAAACTTACAAACACAAAATTCGCTTATGAAATCATAGACTTACTTATAGATCGTTATGTAGAAAACGATCTAACACCTGAGCAAAAAAGGAAATTCAAGCTCTTAACAGAGATATAAAAATATAGAAATTTAGAAATATCCCTATTATTATAAGTAGAAAAGTAGAAATGAATACTTTTCTACTTTTCTACTTATGCGTAATTTATCTAGTAACACCCACCAGAACTTCCACCACGGCTTTTTCTTCCCTCTTGCCGCTATAATTCTTTTACGATATTCCTACATTATTTTAAATATTAATAAGAACAGAAAAACAAGGAATACATACTTGATTCCAATGTAAACTTTTCAATATTAGTTTACATTCGTTTCCCCTTACACATTGACTTCTCACCAATTCCTCTGATATTCTCAAAATACATAACAAAAGTATACATTCAAAACACTATAAACAAAGAGGTCAAAAATCATGAACAAAAAACTACATCTCATTGATGTCCAACCCATTCGAACAAAAGAACAGATCGAAGATATGAAATGGGCTCTCAAACGCCATTGTTCCGAACGAGACTATATTCTGTTTCTTATCGGCATCCATACCGGATTACGCGTGAGTGATCTACTCCAACTCGAAACACAAACCATACTAAAATTAAAACGAAAAAAGAGAAAAGAATTCAAAATCAAAGAAGGAAAAACAAAGAAAGAACGTATGATTAACCTTACTTCTATTTTTGATGAAGTATACTCTTATGGCCAAACACTAGAAAGTACCTGGTTATTTCCTTCTCGAAAAGGAGATCAACCCATTAGTAAAATCCAGGCTTATCGACAATTGCAAAAAGCCGGAGATTTTGCCGATGTAGAATCCATTGGGACTCACACCATGCGCAAAACCTTCGGCTATTGGTTCTATAAACAAACAAAAGATGTTGCTATGTTGCAAGACATACTCAATCACAGTACGCCACAAATTACACTTAAATATATTGGTATCAATAAAGAAGAGAAAGATAATATCTTAGATACATTTCAAATTTAAAAAATAAACCATACTAGACAAAGAAATACAATAAGCTATCCATATGGACAGCTTATTTACATAAAATCCGTTATTGGTAGTGAAATTATTAATCCCATATATTTGGGCGTTCAATTTTCATTGTTCTCATATAATCTAACATTTGTCCTGTATGAACACCCTCATGATATGCTATACGCATTAACATATCCCCTAAAGAACGGATATACCCTACATTTGAACGATCAATTTTAATTGTATTTAGATCTTCATTAGAAAAAGAACGAACAGTATCTAATAATTGTTTGTGATATATCTCAGCAAAATCCAGTTCATCTTCGACAGATAAAAAAGGTCTGTTTTCAAATGGAGAATTATACTCTTTCAGACTTCCCCTATTTTCAATAGCCAGATGATAATAATGCTCTGATTCCAGTACATGCCGAATCATCTCTAAACAAGTCATAGCTTTTTCATCTGGTTTCCAATCCAATTTATCGCTAGGAATCGTTTTCCATATTTTTATACTCCGTCTTCTAACTTCTGTTAAGTTTAATAACAATAAATCAATTGTATTCATTTATATTTCTCCTCTCACTTAGCCTCATAAACAAGTTTACTAAATTTTCTAAACAAATGACAAACATTTGTTCTTACCCATGAATATAGTATTCATAGTTGGTTAACATAACGTCCTATTATCGGTAGCAAAGAAAAAAAGCGCCCCCTTACTCTCATAAGGGATTCGCCTTTTTTCTTTTTATCAATCTATGCATCATTTTATACATTCCTATTCTGGCGTGGGTTTTAGGGTTCTCATTTGTTACTGGATTATCCGAAAAATTGTATAAAATCCTGCATACTCTTAGCATGGTTTTTTTCAAAAATGCTGGCGATACCCCCTTTAATACATTATACAAAAATATATTCATATATTTAGCAAGGGAATGCTTGTAGACTGATCTATACTGCATTCCCTTATTGTATGTATGCTATATTTCTATTCTCCTTTTCCCGACATCATTACATTTTTATGATTATTAAAATTCCACCAAGCGGACTTTTTTCTTTCTTTTTCTTTTAATTTATCTGATTCATACTCATCTAAAACCTTAGTAATACTTTCCTTAATATGATCTTCCTTTTCAAATGGACCTAAATAATCAGAATGATTCAATGAAAACTTTATACTTTGTAACATTTCAATCAAATAAAAAATTCTTTGATCCTCCCACTGTAATAAATCCTCGACAAAAAAGTTTCTAAAAAAGATAAATAAAATAAAAACACTAATAACAAGAAAAATTACAATAACCAAATAACCAAAAGCTTGTCCCATAGTTACAAACCCTGTTTTACTGTACATCCAATTATTAAACGCTGCCCAAACCGGTACCACAAAAGCTATAAATATAGCACTATAAGATGATAGAATCGTTAAAACCCTAGCTTTCTTCCTTCTTTCAAATCTCTTTTCTAATCTTTCTATGCAAAAATCTAACGAAAGTTCATCTTTCTTTTTAGATTTTGCATCATTTTTACCATTTATAATCTTTTCCTGAATTAAAAAATCCTTTAAAACTAAATATCTAAATGGTTCCCATTCTTCACCATATAATTCTATCTTATATTTATTAAATAATTTAGTTTTAGCTGGCTTAAAAATAATAAAACCAAAAGAAAAAAACAAAATCACTTCAAAAATAAAAAAACAACCAATAAACCAATAATCCTGTTCGCTTGTATTATCAGAATGATAAGTAATCAACGTTACCCAAGTCATTAAAACTAACAATTGAACAATTATATAGCAAGTAAACCTCTTCCATATAGGTTTAAAAACTAATGCCCAAATAGTCATACGTTTTCTATAAAAATCTAATAGTTTATTTTCAAACAAAACATACACCCCTTTGTTTAAAAACGATTATATTTTTAACTCCCCTGATCCATCCTACGCTATTTATTCCACAGTTCCCTTGACTACGAGCCTCTACACCCTCATAGTCAAGGGACTTTCGTGGCATAATTGTATAAGAATCAGTGGATTACTTCCAAAATTGATACCATTTCTTTTCATTACTTGCCGCAACCATCTGTTTTACTTCTTGAAGCTCACGCATAACAGTCATAACAGCTTTATCACGATCAGCAACTTGTTGTTTCTCTACAGTATCGGAGTGAGTTAATAATTTTTGTTGCGATTCCAATAAGTTTGTTAATTGAGCTATTTGTTCATTTTGATTCTGTAATTGTTTTTGTTGTAACTCCACTGTACCTTTTAATTCTTGCAATAATTCTTTTAAATCATCTGATTTAGGTGTTATAACAGTCATATTTATATTCTGAACTGTTAACCCTTCTTCTTCTAAAAGTAATTTACAAGCATCTTCCAATGTAACTTGGGGCATACTTTTTAATTCTACTAACCTTTGTAATAATCCGATATCATAATCATCAAAAATAACCCGTTCTCGTTCATCTCTTTTAAAAGCATAACAGTTATAACTCTCAATTAATAAATAATATTTTTTAATCGTAGACGGTGATACTTTTAATCTTTTAGCAACTTGGGATACATTTTCATAAATTATAGGAGTCATAATAGTCATAACCTCCTTTTTAGTATTTCAAATTCGTTATAACGGTTATAACTCCTCTATCTTAGCATTTTAAATAAACTTGAGCTAAATCTACTCTTCCTCTTCCGTGACCTAATTCTTCATGAACTATATTCATCGCATCTTGTACTTGCCGATAGGTAGTTTTAAACTCTTGACGAATCCCATAATCCGCGCGTTTTCCTCGCTCATGATTTTTAAGTATATAAGCCAATACTTTCTGTCCTTGCTCATAGGATTCCCCTAATAATTCTTTAAAACGTTCCCTCGCGAACGTATGACGGAACATATGCGTTCCATTCGTAGGAATCCCAGTTGTCCTTCCAGCTTTTAATAGAGCTGCCCGCAAAGTATTATCTTTAACTGGAATGACTTTTTCATGTAACTTTTTATCTTTAATTATTTCATAGATTTTTTCTTGCAATCTTTCAGGTATCTGAATTTCACGTCTCCGTCCACCTTTTGTAATTCCTTTTCCATTCTTAATCTTTAAAACACCATTCTTCAAATCAAAATGTTCTAAAGTCAGATTGATAACTTCCCTCGCACGAAGTCCCAAATATAACTGTAATTGAAATGCATTCCGAACATGGATAGAGGGGATATTCTCTATTAATCTATTCGCGTCTCTCAAGCTCATAGAGCGATTCTCAGGAGCTTTCTTATTTTTTGGGTTGTTATAGCTAAACACTCTTTTTTCAGAACAAAAGCTCACAGGGTCCTTTTGAAATTTCTCTGCTTGTTTGTGCATAGCTATTTGTAACTTCCTTAAGCACGTCTCAATATTCATTAGGTGTCCGTGGGACACCCCTTCTTGTTCTTTATACTGTAAATAAGCATAATAATATTCTTCTTTAAAATAAATGATTCGTGTAATTCCATACTGTTCCCTACAAAAACGTGCAAAATCAATTGAAACCGATATTGTATTTTGAATATGTTTAAAAGAATATAGACCCCTCGTATGCTGCCCTTCTTTTTTCGCCTCATATTTTGATTGCCCAATACAAATAATTTCTTTTATTGCATTTTCAATTTGCCTTACAAGGGATACTTTTGAAGATCCTCGCCGTCTTCCCATATTCCCGCCGCCCTTCGGTCGGCCCGTTTTCGCTTACGCTCAAATGGGCATAATCCACCTTATGGTGCGCGGCAAATGCGCCGCACACCATAAGGTGTCAATTTGCTACTCCATATGTATCTGTAAAACTCCAATTTAAGCCTAAGCCTATCGCTCCATATTTAGCGTGGAGAGCAACTGTTATATCCACGTTTTCCTTAGCAAATCCACTTGTCTTCGCAACAGCATGGCTATAGCCATGCTTCTTTCTTACCTTCCGGTCCTCACTCCTTTTTTATATTGTTTCATCCCAAAACACATTTGTTCATTTTCATGATCTCATTAAAAATAAATAATTATATATAAAAAGAGCCGTTCCGGACTCAGAGTCATAGACACAAAATAAGTATCTGAATCTGAACCGCGAAACGGCTCTTGAATGTTTAAATGAAATAAAAAAAGAAAAGTAAATCTACATTAAATTTAACATAAGTTAGGTATAGATTCCATTGATTTTCGTTGACTTTTAGAATAGAGACTGATTCCCTCTTTTGAGTCTAACTCCTGTGTACTACATCTATCCATACGGTAAATGAAATTATTAACGGTTTAGCTTGTATACTAACAAATTTAGGGTAATAAACGCGGCGCGTAATTGTTGTGTGAGTAATTGATAATCCTCTTTCTCCTATTATTTTCATCAAATTACGAAAACACAGATTGTAATGCGAGTACCACCTGACCATTAATAAAAATAGTTGAAGCTAATAATCTTTACGCTTGAATAGGTTTTAGATCAATAAGTATGGAACACTATCAAAAAAACAGTACATATCGCAAGTTAAAATACTTTGTACTGTTGCTTACTTATCTATTATTTTTTACACCTGCTATAGTTAAAAATTGTTTAGTAAACTAATTTATTTTTCCATTAAATGTATCCTATAAATCTTATATGAAATTTAAAGTACAGGTACTAATTTCCACACAACTTTTTCTTTACCTAAGTAGGCTCTTGTAATAGGACCATTTGTTACTTCGATATCTTCATAATTAAGATATCCACCTTCTGATTGCAGGGTATATCCTCCTTCTACAGAAGTTATTATCCAATCAACCGCGTATTGTTCACCCAAACTAATATATAAACCACCCCCACCATAATTCTTTATAAAGTGATCAACAAGTCCTATCCCAGGCATCGGATAAGGCATCCCAATATGGTATGTCTTTTTTTCTTCAGAAAACACCAATTTCATACGATTTCCATTAGGTTTTTCCACTGTATTGCCTAGTGAAGGAGCAACTACTAAAGATGGTGAAAAATTAAAAGACCGATGAGAACCTAATCCTCTTGTTGGTAAATCTGCTGGAACTATATAATAATTTTTACTTGTATCAATCCTATCTTCTACTTCGTTTACTGAATTAGATGATACGGATGCACTTGCCTTCTCTATTGGCAAAAATCCTAAAAATGTAACTAAAACCAGGAAGGATATTAATACTCCTTTACTCTTCATAAAATCACCTCCTTTAAAATATTTAACTTATATAATAACCACACAAAAATAAATCCGAATATTAAGAAAATTAATTGTGAAATTTAGCATAATTCTTGTTCAACTATTTTGCTGCGCATACTATGATTAATACATTTATGCTATAGGAGCCTATTCAATTGCATTAGTAAGGATCCAAAATTTTAATAGGATAAATTTACATGATAAAATTAACCATGCTTAATAACATACATTATTCATGACCATTGCAAAAATTATTATTTTGGAGCCTTCCCATGAAATAAATCAATCATGTTGGAATTATAGATGTAGTAGAATGAAGTGTGGTTGTTCGAGCAATTGGTATAATATATAAACGACTGAAGAGTAAAAAAGAAAAGTTTTCTTTTTTACTTTATCATTTCAAATAAATATGATTTATTGAAAGATATCATAAGCAACCATTCCCAAAGGGTATTGGGGTATAAGGTGACAGTTGGATTCGAACCAACATAAAAGGGTATGCTAACCTTGTACCATTCCTAATTGGCATGCCACCATATGAAAAATATTGATATACTAAAATAAAAGGCGACAATCGGATTTGAACCGATGATACAGGTTTTGCAGACCTGGGCCTTACCACTTGGCTATGCCGCCATATAATTCTCTATAAAAGAGAATTAACACTTTGTTTTACAATTAAAACAATGTTAAACATCATATCAATTAACCATTAATTCTGAATAAATGGATTCCACACCACATTATAGCATTGTTTATTTAATTTAGTAAATGAAATTACTGATTTTTCAAATATAAAAATCATTTATAGGAAGCCTTCGACATTTTGTCTTCTGTGCCTATTGAAATTTCGTAGCCTCCCCTAGACAAGTAAGAGAAGAGGCATGTGACTTCAACGTACAAATATGTGTTTTATTATATGCATCATGAGTTGATCCTACTAAAATAGTGAACGAAAATTAGATATTACAGGATTCTCTTTCCCCTATAGATAGGGATAGTTCAATATCGTAAATAAACTAATTCTCTAAATTAAAGTTTTCTTTTTGAGCATAATTAAGGACTTTAGATTCCTATTTTTAGGTCAACAGATATACATCCTAAATATAGAATGAATATCTAATAAAATAATTTTGTACCTTGATAACACCCAATACCTTTTCTATCGAATAGCTTTTCTTTAAATGCTATAGGATCAGTGTAATAAACTATACCTATGACAGCCTGGATTCAAGTATAAATCTTTTAGTGTTAATATGTTCTCCTTTTTTTATCTTGAGTCCTTCGTTATCTATATTTAGGCATGATCATTGGATCAGGATATGTGTTTGAATTTGTAACCATCTGATTTGGTAAAAAAGCAGCCACAGCAGCTGGAACTGTCGCTATATAGATGTCATCTGAACCAGCGCCAGTTACAACCTGTTTTAATTCATTTTCATCAACTACACTAATCAGTCCCCCAGTATTCCATTTTTGTTTTCGCATTTCATCTGATTTTTTTCTTCTAAACATTTGATAGCCACCCTTTTTATAATTTTTTTAGTTTGAATTTAAATACGTAGAAAATCTTTAAGATGTTTCTCTTTTAAATTGCTAAATTTTATATTTTTGAAGTCTACATGTTAAATTTATAGTTTGTATCGGTATGAATGATTATTTATGATTCCTTTTTATAATTATTGTTTTATATATATTTTTTAGGAAACCGCACTTGAGAAATAAATCTCAAGTGCGGTTTAAATTAATTAGCATCTTTTTTTCTTTGAGGAATAAAGGTAATAAGAATCAAGGCAATAACTCCTACTGCACTTGATTTTTCAACAGTATCAATAGTCAAGCCATTATTCCATTGATAGATAAACGATGCCAAAATTAAAAGTAGAGCAAATCCACCTACATATCTTATTAAATTCCGCTGTTTTTTTGTTTTAGGATTCATATTTATCCCTCTTTCTTTTTTATTAGATTCATAAATATATATGCTTAATTTGCTAGTAACTTGTAATCTGGTTCTATATCTTTGAAGAAGGAAGAGTAATAACCAGCTTTTAGCATTAACTCTTTATGAGTACCTGCTTCTATAATAGTCCCTTTATCCATTACAATTATTAAATCTGCATTCATTACTGTAGTAAGTCTATGTGCAATTACAACCCTTGTACATTTTATTTCATTGAGATAATCATCTACCTTCTTCTCATTCAGATGATCTAATGAACTTGTTGCTTCATCTAATACTAAAATTGATGGTTTATGAACTAAAGCTCTCGCAAGTGCAATACGTTGTCGCTGTCCTCCTGAGATATTGAATCCCATCTCAGATATGAACGTATTATACTGCATAGGCATCTTCATAATGTCATCATGTATTTGTGCCACCTTAGCGGCTTCAACAACTTCTTCTATTGATATATCCTTATCGTAAATTGCAATATTTTCAAAAATAGTCTTATTAAAAAGTGTAACATCTTGAGGAACTACACCAATTTGACGTCTCAATGATGATTTTTCGATATTATTTAAATCTACGCCATCGTAATATATTTTCCCCCCGCTCGGATTATGTAATCCTAATAGTAGACGAGACATGGTACTTTTTCCCGCACCAGATTCCCCAATAATCGCTACTTTTTGCCCTGGTTTAATTTCTAGATTTATATTTTCAACAGACATAGGGCTATATTTTGTATACTGATAACTTACATCTTCAAAACGTATATGACCTTCGAGATTCGTTATCTCTTTCATATCTGGACTCTTTTCTTCTTTCGGTGCATCCAATACATCTTGTACCCTTCTTAAATACGTACCAGTTACAAAGAAAGAATTAAACATTTGAACAATTGACTGACTTAACCCAAAAAATTGATTGGAAATAGCATGAAAAGCTATTAAATTCCCTAATGTTAACTGATTGTTTAGTATTAAATATGCACCAAGCCAAAGAGTAAATAAGGGAGCTAAACTCCCGATAGAGCCACTTACTGATTGAATGTAATTATTAAGGTTTTCCTTCTTTCGATAAGCTTTTAATAATTTTGTAAAACTTTTTTTCCATCGAGTAAATATTTTATCCTCGATTCCAGCTGTTTTAACATTGAATATTCCATACAATGTTTCAGTTTGAATACTTTGGACTTCAGTATTAGCCATAATTTCTTCTTGACTAACTTCTTTTATTTTTGATCGTGTAGCAATTAATAATACCGCATTAATGGCTGTGAACGTTAAAATAGATACAGTCAAAAGTGGCGATTTAATTATCATGAAAATAGATATTACAATTAGTAATCCAACATCTAATATACCCTTAATAAGATTTGAACCAATCATATCTCGAATCATTCTTAGACTATTTACCCTGAATAGAAGATCTCCAAATTTTCTTAAGAGGAAAAAATGATAAGGTAAATGAAGTAAGTGATTAATAAAATTACTCATCATTTGTTTATCTAAAAAGTTTTCCAATACGATTAAAACCTTACCTCTAACTATATTGAATAGAAATTGGAATCCCACAACAAATACTATTGATATTAAAAATATATTTAATAAATTCAAATTTTGAGGTGAAATGACATGATCTATTAAATATTGAATCAGAAGAGGTATACCTAAAGTAAATAACTGTAATACAAAAGATAGTAAAACTAAATTTATTAACAAGGATGGTCTTTCTTTTAGAATGTTGAAATATGGTAACCATAAGCTTTGAGGCTTCTTTTTGACAAAGTTTTCGCCTGGTACACATGTCATAACATACTTTGAAAAATCCCTTTCGAATTCTTCTTTTTTTACTTTCGTTCTTCCTACAGCTGGATCAACAATCGTTGCTCCATGTTCAGATACTTCCTCTAGTACTACATAATGTTTTTCTTTCCAATAAATAATGCAGGGGAGTGGGAGTTTATATAATTCATCATATTCTTGAATTTTAAAACAATTTGCTTCATATCCTAACCCCTCAGCTAGATGCTTTAAATGAAATAGTGACGTTCCGTCTCTTCCATTACCAATCCTTTCATACATGTCATGAAAAGATACGGTACTATTATGATATTCGGTAATCATCGCTATACAACAAAAACCACATTCAGTCTGTTGAGCTTGTTCTATAAATGGTACCTTCTTCTTAAACATCAACTAGGCTCCTTTCTATATATTTTATTGTACTTAAAATATAAACGTTCCCTGATGTTAATAACAATTAGTAAAAAAGTATCAAAAAAAAAGCAAATTATCGTTTATTTTTTCATTATTTATTTACTACTACAGAAAAAGTTAAGGGCTAAACCGCTCCTAGATGTGGCTTTGAGTAATAGAAATACTATCATAAGTTCAACATTATATATCCAATCATTACTTTGAAAGTTATCTTCCCAAAGATATTAATATAGTAAGTAGTAACTTATTTAATTGAATTTGTATTTACTTATAATGAAAAACAGCTTATATACAAATCTCATAGAAAATAGCTTTTTCGATATAAGTTTCGTTACATGTCCTAAAATAGTGTTAGGGAAAGTACTAATAAACATAGTAAGCAACTTAAAGTAGTTTTGTAATAAGATGAGTTAAACATAGAAGAAGTAAGACTAGATCCGAAACAAAAAAGGTAGATATGTTTGCTTCCCTTTACAGATTTCGCGATAAGGGAAAGCCCATGCAGAACTTTAGTCCGCCTTTAGGCATGGGATGAAAGTATCGTTTTTTCATAGAAAAGCACTTGTTTTTTGGGGGAATAACTCAACAATAGACCAGAACAAGACCCTAAAACATTCGAACACTCAACTAGCTGTACGATATAGTCATAGTATCTTAGCTCACGAGCCTATATGGTCTGTCGTGAGAGTGATGGCAATCTTGCACGTATCAGAAATGAACGTCGCCTTTGGTAGCAAGAATCCTACTGGCGTTAGCCAGCTTGCCCCTTTAGAGGTAGGAGTGTCAATTCTTCTGTATATATTTGAAAAGATTGGCCTTTTTTCGCCATAAAAAATCTCCAGGTAAATAACAAAAAAAGAGTCCATCATACCAGATGGACTCTTTTTTTGTTATTTACCTAACTGTGATACTATCAGGTCCCTCTAAGGGCGATTTCTCTTTCTATACTGTCTTTCTCAATGATTTTACATAACGTACTGTAATTAAAATCATACCTATGGTAAATGCAACTATTGATACCAATAATATAGCAATAGATAATATATCTTGATCAACTAATTCTGTAGACTTGAATGGTAAAGACCATAAATATCCAAATCCCCACTTTGCTTCTGAAAAAAGAAATAAACCGATTAAAGATAGGATTATATTAACAAATGTAAAAGTGATAGATGTTTTTATAAATAAGAATAATAGGAGTTGCACTATTATAAGAGGAAATGTCGCGACAACAGAAATTAAAAATACTTTAATCATAAATTCTAAAGGAAATGGATCTGTAAAATCAAAATACATTCCTGATACATACAAGCTCATTAAAACTATTAAGTGTATTACAGAAAATAATAACACACTAGATACAAATTTAGATAAAACAATTTTAAAATTAGCATTTGGAGATAGATGCATTATTTTCCAATTTGTTTTGTTTTCAAACTGACACAAAAAGGCTGTTACCATCCCTGAAATGACCGGGAGAAAAAAACCAACATAGAAAAAAGATATAAACATCCATACGCCCATCCAGGAATTATCCAAACCCTGATTATACTCTCCTACCACGAATTTAGTATACATAATCATTGAATATATAATCGGACAAAGTGCTAAGATGAAAAATGTAATTTGTTGTGGGTGTTTTCTTATTTTTATCCAATCGGAATAAATTAAATTTATCATTTGAGATCTCCTTTGTTAGTTTTTATTATCCATTTTAATAAATAAGATGTATCCAATTCCTAAAATAAGAATAGTAATAGGAATTCCTGCTAGCATGTACCATTTATCGTATGACCATAATGTATTAAAAACATCTAGATTATTCACATAATTGATTGGAAAATATAAGATTTGATATGAAATAGGAAACCACCAAAGCTTAGTTGAGCTTAATATATCGCCGAAAAGATACGAAGCTAGAGCTAGTGCAACGATCACTGATTGATTCGATAAGTTAATGGATATAATGAACGCCATAGCGCAAAATGGAATGCTAATAAGAAATGGATATAATGTAAAAACAAACACATGCTGCATTGAAACCATATCTAAAGAAATACCTAAACATGGAAGTAACAATACTGTACAAATCATATGTATTACGGTTGTAATAATAAGAGCAACCATAACAACAAGGAATTTATTTACATACACACTAAATTTTTGTACTGGATACGTAAATGTTCTTTTCCACGTAGAATTTTTATATTCGACATTGTTTACACTAGCTATAATAAACACAATAAAAAAGTTTAAGATGTATTTTAAAAGTTGCAAATTTATACCGAATATAGTTTCTAATTTAATCGTATGAGAATTACTATAGTAATTTAATCCAACAAATTCACCTAATGCAAGTATAATAGGTCCTAAGATAACCAAAAACCAAAAATGATTTTTTCTATATTTTATATACTCAGTGGCTAATACATTTCTCATACACTTACAGCACCTTGTTCAACAATATCTAAATATGCTTCCTCTAAATTCTGCTTTTTAGTTTGGAAAGATTGAATAAAAATCTGATTCGTTACTAATAGTTGTTGAATATCATTCAGTGATTTTTCATCATAATATTCAATACTAAAGATATTATTATTTACATTGAATGTATAATTGGATTGTTTAAGTAATTTATCAGTAAGAGCTATATTATTAACACTAACTTCAACAATATTTAATGATTGTTTATTTTGTAGGGAAGATAATAAACCTTGGTACTTTATTTCTCCATGATGAATGATTCCGATATGATCAGCCATTTGTTCCACTTCACTTAAAATATGACTTGAAAGGATTATAGTAGAATTAAACATTTTTGGAGCTTTTTTTATTAATTCTTTCACTTCATAAACTCCCTGTGGATCTAAGCCATTAGTAGGCTCATCTAATATTAATAATTCAGGGTTATTTATGAAAGCAGCAGCTAATCCTAAACGCTGTTTCATACCAAGGGAATATTTTTTAAAGGCACGGTTTCGGTCTTCATATAGTTTAAATAAATTCAAAAGTTCCTTTATATGTTCTTTATCATTAACATTCTTCAATTTAGAAGCAATTAATAAATTTTCATACCCCGATAAATGATCATAAAAGGTCGGAGCTTCAATTAATGAACCTGTTTTAGATAAGATTTCAATTCTATTTTTTTTGATATCCTTTCCTAATACTTCTACAGTTCCCTCGTCTGCTTCTATTAATCCTAATATGATTTTAAAAAAAGTAGATTTACCCGCTCCATTCGGACCTAATAATCCAAATATTTCGCCCTTTTTAATAGTTAAATCAATTCCTTTTAAAACATGTTTATCTTTATATTTTTTATGCAGACCTTTAATGTTTAAAACTTGATTATTCATAATATCAACCACCTAACGTTTGAATTTTGAATCAATTACACGTTTGAATTTTATCCTTACTTTCACTTAATATCGATTATTTGTTTCCCTTTGATAAAACACCCAAATAGAACATAAAGAAAAAGTTTATACCAAGTTCCTATGATCTACATATCATTTTTAATATTTAATTGCCGTCCCATTACACGCTCTAATCGAAGCTTACTTTTATTAATATAGTAGTAATTCACTCACTATTATCATATTGTAAAATAATAGTGAGTGAAACTTACAAAATATCATTGAAATGGGTTTACTAAGAACAAAATTATTTAACACTGCTTGTACTCTTATAACTATTAACTAATCCATATCCATACTGATCATCTTTACCAGTTGCACCTAAATCAGTAGCACCATCTTTTAAATACTTGATAGTTACATCCGCCGACGGTTTTGTAGAATGAAGCTCATAATACCTTGAGATAATAGCTCCTAATGTACCAGATACTGATGGTGCGGATAAGCTAGTCCCTAGGTTTAACGTGTAGCCTTTTGGTGTATTTAGTTGAGCATCTAACATAGTAGGTTCTAAATACGTTGGGTAGGTAGTACCAATTAAATAGGATGGATCAAATTTGAATTGATTATCAATAATTGTTCCATACGAACCACTTGGTGCACTAAAGTCTACCTCTGGACCAAAGTTGGAGTAATTTACAAATTCATCGTTCTTGTCTGTTCCTGATACCGTTAATACATTACTTAATCCACCAGGTACATGAATTTTATATAATACACCCTTCTCATCATCTACTTTTTCAAATGGTTTATCCAAGTTTATTCCTTCATTTCCTGCTGAAGCAACTACAATGGAATTTTTTTCTTTCGCATATTGAATAGCCCTTTCATATGCCTTTATAATTGCATTCTCATCGTCTAAATTTATAGCCTTATATGTTCCTAAACTTAAGTTTATTACGTCTGCTCCGTTATTTGCTGCATCAATAATAGCCTGTATAGTCCAGACTGATTCACCATCTTTTTTCCCTATAACTTTATATGGAGTAATAGTTATATTTGGAACAATCCCTTTTAATTTATCATGAGCTGCAATAATTCCTGCAACCTGAGTACCATGGCCATTTTGATCTAACAGATCCGGCTCGCTAGGGACATAGGATTTCCCTTCTAAATACTTAATACTATCTTTAAGTTCAGGGTGGTTATAATCTACACCACTATCAACTAAAGCGATGTTTACATTTTTTTCTCCTAAAGTTATCTCGTGAGATTTATAATTATCAGTTACCTTGGCAAATTGCCAAGGTGGCGAAACATTCGAGACAGGTTCATTAATAGTAATGGAATTCAATGTTCGTTTCGAAGATAAACCATATTTCAACTTATTAGTTGCAAACTGCTCATTTGGATTTAAAATCTTTGGATCTTGTAAAGTTAATTTAGCACTATTAGCAACATTTTCTATAGATGCTTTAAACTTAGTACGTATTTTACTATCTAAATCGGATTGAATATTACTATTAGTTTCTTTATATGAAATCATTTGGATTTCTGGAGTATATTTAATCTCAATTGCGTTATTTTCCTTTAAAAAGTTTATAATATTTTCTTTGTTATTCTTTTGAATTTCGTTATCCAAAAGAATAAATTTATAATTATCCGTTGTATCTATTTTTTCTGCTTTTACCGGTTGTGTAACTAAACTTAACAAGAATACGGAAAGTATAGTCATAAGAATTTTTAGCTGTTTCATGTATCCGTCTCCTTTTATAATTTAGCCTCTTCTAACCTTAAAATAGAAGGAATTGAATTATAGTCAGATTGTTGTAAAAGACCTACTCCAATCCCACTAAGGCCTGTCATTAAGCCAAACGATTCAGTTCCCGTACTAACCCCTTTTTTCCAATTATGCGTTTTAGAATACTCTAAAAGTTGTATACCAATAGAATTTGCTCGTTCGTAAGATGTTTTATCTTGTAACACTTTTGCTGCATACAAAAGAATATCTAAATTTCCAAAATCTCCATGGCATAGTGAACGATTATGACCAAACGATTTATCAATAGTTGTATCTAGAGCCGCATATATATTTTGATCAAGTATACTATTTTCATAATTACTTTCTTTTAACATTAGCCTACTTAATAAGATTCCTGGTGCACCATGACACCAAGCAACAGAATGATTATCTTTAGAAGGAAGTTTCCAATTTTTATGCTTTGGATCATAGAAACTATTTTCATAGGATAAAACTTTATCTGCTAGTTCTAAAATATTAGGATTGTTTATATATTGATTAGCTGCTACCAAAGCAGTAATAATACCCGCCGTTCCATGAGAATATCCTATCCATGAAATATCGTCTCTTTGTTTCCAAGAGACATGCTCCTCTTTTCCAGGATGATGATATGCAGCATTTATTAAGTATTCACTCGCTTGTTTGAGAAGTTTTAGATATTCCTTATTACCACTATCTTTATAAAGAGCTATTAGTACCCCGATTACCCCGGCAGTTCCATCAATAATATCAAATACCTTATCTTGCGATAATTTACTAACAACAATTTTCATAGAATCGAGTATGAGTTGTTCATACTGTTTAGTATGTGATAATTGATTAATATGATTTAAAGCATAAATTGAACCACTAACGCCACTAAAAGTACCAATATTAAACATTCTTTGCTCGGATAATCCTTGGAGTGAATTAATTACAGGATAAATAGACTTCTCAGCCGTTAATTTATAATCATTTCTTCCCGTCAAATGATATAAATAACTAAAGAATAGAGAAATACCGCTTAAGCCGTTATATAAATCTAAATCAACAGGATAAATATCCCATTTATATTCATTAGAGGCAGATATTACGGTGCTAATCCAGCAAAGATCAGATTGATCATTTCCTTCTATAGCATTAGCAATTAAATAATCCCCTATATGACGTGCCTCAATTAAAAATTCCTTAGATTTATTAGCATGAATATTGACCTTACGATATGGATCAATAGCTTGTTCATTTGCACCAAATGTAGCTGAATGTGCTAAAAAGCTCATTCGCATGATTCGAATTTGTTGTGAGCAATCTACAATATTAAGGTCATCGATCTTCTGTATTACAGCTTCTAAAGGAGATGACTCAAAAAAGTTTTGAATACAAATTTGCTCTCTATGATATAAATGATTGCTACTCACCGTTGTATAAAAATATGGAATATCATCATTGAGTAGATCAGTTTTTTCGGATTTAATAATTTCTTTTGGTTTGTTCTCTGGTTCCAATGCCAGAGTATGGAAATAAATATCTCGATTATATCCTTTTTGTAAAAAATCAGGATGTTTACTTTTTCTTAGTAATTCACCGTATACAGCGGTAGGTCGTAGAATCATTCTTACTATCGTATTTTTAAATTTATCTGATATATAATTGCTATACTGTTGTTTATTATTTAAAATCCATTCATAAATATATTTAAAGCCGTCTATTATAACGTCTACATGATCTTTATATGAAACTTTTTCACCTTTAAAAATCGGCTTGTTTTTTTCAAATTCATTTACTTTAACATACTTATATTTTGCATCTACATGCATAACATCGGTGTTCTTTGATTCTATTGAAGGCACTTTTAATGGATATAATTGATCGTTTTTATCACTAAGACCGCTTAAATCAAGACCTTTATAGTTAGGATTATCACTATTGAAGGCAAGAAATGGAATAATTCCCGTGGATCGAACAGATCTATTAATTAAATTTAGAGCTTTATTATGAGCAGAACCATCTTTTTCTTCTAATATTTTCGCATGGTGGAATAAGGATTCAAGGTCAATTGGAACAGGATATTCTCCCATCGCTATAATATTCTCATAGTGAAAATCCACAGCATTTAAACTATATAAAACGCCTAAAAGACTCCCCATTTTAAAATAAAATGTTTTAAGTTGTTCTTCCGTTTGGCATTCTATATTATCAATATATTCAACCCAACCATAGGAATGTTTATCAATGATTTTTGGGGAATACAATTGAGCTTTATCATTAACTTGATTATTTATCCAAGCAGTTAAGTCATTAAATGCCGCTTCGACACCAATTGATCGAGGCTTATAAATAAGTTTTATATTAGGAAGAAATTCAATTAATGAAACCGTTTTGCCATCATTATGCTCATCACCAAGTCCTAATGTAATGGTAATTAGTTTATTTGTCTGAGTATCAATATTAAATGTCTCTTGGATTTGTACCTTATCTTGTTCAAGATTATAGTAAAGAGTAATAATATTATTTGACCAATGAATTAATGTAGTTAACATCGTTCTATATAACGCAGGATATGTATCCTTAAAATAAACAAAAAATTCATTTGTACTAATGTAAGAACAAAAATGATTGTAACGTTCTTCCGGGGTTTCCCCTTTTAAGTTTTCAAGAACGCGTTGAATATTAAGTTCTAATATTAATGTTTTGTGGGATAATTCATATAATCTTTTATACATATATTCTAGTGGTGCCAATAATTGTGACTCTTCGAAGAATGAATATGTATTCAATGATTTATGAACTTTAGAGAATGAGTAACTCATAAATTTTTTGAAAAAACCGTAAAAAGTTGCTTTTGATAAATGCTCTTCGATTGTTGGGGGAAATTCATATGTTTGGAAACTGTCAAACTCTGAGAAAGTTAATGATAGCAGTGCATCTACTTTATCTACACTGTATTCATCATGTTCTAATTGAGACAGGGTTGATACCTGAATCCCTGAAAGATCCTTTAAGATCCCTTCAAATTTATTTTCGTTGTTTTCAAATGTTTTTTTCCAATAATTTATGTAATCCGTAGAATCTGGAACTATCTGATCATTAGTTTTTATTTCATCAATAAATGCACTATGCTTTACAGACACTTTACTACTCCTTTCATTAATAAGAGAAGTAGGTTCTCTACTTCTCTTATATACTTTATAAAGATAATTAGTTACAAGAAGGCATACATTCTTTGGTTAACGTACAGTATCCACCATTATTACCTAACCAGCTGCTTAGACCTTCTGGCGTTACATCACCTTCACCAGCGCCAAATAGAGACTGAATGTCTTTAGAATCAACTTCTCCTGCTGGATGGTTTGGTGCATCCTCATTTTTAGAACGTTCTACTGGATTTTTCCATGCTTCTACTACTTTTTTTGATGAACTCATATTTAACACTCCTATTTTTTATATTTTTATAAAGATAATTAGTTACAAGAAGGCATACATTCTTTAGTTAACGTACAGTATCCACCATTATTACCTAACCAGCTACTTAAACCTTCTGGCGTTACATCACCTTCACCAGCGCCAAATAGAGACTGAATGTCTTTAGAATCAACTTCTCCTGCTGGATGGTTTGGTGCATCCTCATTTTTAGAACGTTCTACTGGATTTTTCCATGCTTCTACTACTTTTTTTGATGAACTCATATTTAACACTCCTATAAATTTTAATATTTTTTTATACGGATAATTAGTTAAAGAGAAATATACTTTTTAGTGAAATTATGTTAGCTATATAGAAATTAACATCTACTTGTACATTTTGTTGTTGGGCATAGATTAATTGTTGCTTCGATAGTAATCGTAACAATTGTTGGTGTCGCTGGTGTCGTTTCTGGATTTACATCTCCCGCACCTGCTACTTTTTTTAATTCATTTTCATCTACTGATCCAATTAATTCTTTTGTATCAAACTCTTGATTTCGTAATTTATTTAGTTTTTCATTTTTTGACATACTTAACTTCCTCTCTTTTTTTATTTATTATTAACAACGGCTTGTACATTTTGTTGTTGGGCATAGATTAATTGATGCTTCGATAGTAACTGTAACAATTGTTGGTGTCGCTGGTGTCGTTTCTGGATTTACATCTCCCGCACCTGCTACTTTTTTTAATTCATTTTCATCTACTGATCCAATTAATTCTTTTGTATCAAACTCTTGATTTCGTAATTTATTTAGTTTTTCATTTTTTGACATACTTAACTTCCTCTCTTTTTTTATTTATTATTAACAACGGCTTGTACATTTTGTTGTTGGGCATAGATTAATTGA
>Ga0209463_1000419_pt1 | contig 34939 bp, 38 predicted proteins | sample AgamicMgSfrz_FD_187169 | JGI IMG/M metagenome (GOLD analysis project Ga0209463, IMG submission 187169) | Agave microbial communities from Guanajuato, Mexico - Mg.Sf.rz (SPAdes) (version 2) | ecosystem: Host-associated > Plants > Phyllosphere > Phylloplane/Leaf | place: Guanajuato, Mexico...
ATACTCCGGAAACAACAGCGCCAACTGTCGATCCCGAAGTAACTCTTTTAAGCACAACCAATGACCAAAGTACATTCTATGGAGAATATTCTATCGCGCAGAAATCGGACGTTTCTGTACGATTAACTGGTCCTAATGGTTATAACAAACTTACTTTCCTAGCTACTTTAAATGCTGGGAAATACTCTTTTGGTGGACCTATTAGCCAAGCGCCAGCTGGCAATTATACTGTGACAATAACAGTTACTTCAAATGGTAAATCTGTTGTAAAGACGGCTAATTTCGTTAAAAAATCGGCTCCAACAGTTACAATTTCTAGTGTATCCGCTACTGATACAACATTTTCTGGACAGTTAAATGTTGATCAAAAGTCAAAAGTATCCGTTTATTTAAGCGGCCCTAACGTTCAAAAGTTTATTTATTATAACGATGCTTTAGTTGGTAATCAACCTTTTGGTGGGTATATCCCAACTAACTTTGCTAATGGATTATATCAAATCAAAGTTGTAGCTGAAAATGAAAACGGCACAACAACTACAACTAAAGAATTCAATATTAACAGAGGGATACCTACTCAAATCACTCTAAAATCCTTCTCATTTACAAATGGCACATACTATGGAACGTATCAAATTGATCAAGAATCACTTGTTGCGGTTACATTAAAAGGCCCAAATGGATTACAAAGATTGACTTATTATCAAACAATCAAGCCTGGCACTTATGCTTATGCCGGAAACATTAGTAGCTTCCCTAAAGGTAACTACTCTGTAGTAATAACAGCGAAAAACAAACAAAACATTAACAGTTCAACGGTGACTAATTTTAACTTCGGTCAGGTAGCTGCTAAAACCTATACTGTTAAGTCAGGTGATACTTTATACGCAGTTTCGCGTAAGGTGAATGTTTCTGTAAACTCTCTAATGAGCTTAAACGGTTTAAAAACAACTAGCCTACGTATTGGACAAGTCTTAAAAATATCTGCGTAAGTTCAGAAAGTGAAAAAGAATCCTAATTTGAATTAGGATTCTTTTTTTGTTTATAACGGCTAAATGTACTTCATAAAACTTTCAATGCTTGTTGAAAATAAAGAGTGTTTTTGAAGTTCTATTAACTTAGATTCATTACATATTTTATTCAGCTTTGCTTTTACTTCTTCTTCGTTAAAAGTTGAGATATTTTCATTTAAATAAATAATTATTGCATTTCGATAAGCTTTTAAACGAGCCTCTTGTTGGAGTTTAGGATTTAATAGTGTATCCATTTTTCGCTTCACCTTATCTATATATATTTTAAAAATTCCCTATCGCTTTCTACCTGGACTGCAAGCTGCACAAGGTTTATCAGTTTTTCTTCATCATTAATATCGTTTAGACTTCTTTGAATATTATTCACTTCAAAATCAGTTTCTTTTTTTCTAAGAAAAATAATAATAAGATCCCTATAACCGTTTAAACGGGCTTTTACTTCTTTCTCTTGACTCCAAATGCTATCAGACAATGCTGTTGCTTCTTTAAGCCTTTTTAAAAACTTGTTTATACCAAGGTTAGCGGCAAGAATAAGAAGCTCTTCTAGTTGCTCAGGTTTGTAAACCTTCTCCAAGTCATTTTTTGTTTTTTCTAACGTATCGGTCTCTAACTTCTTACTAGATAAAACTTCGTAAATGCCCCTTCGGTACGCTTTCAAGCTTGCATTTCTTTCTTTCTCTTGTTTCATTAAAGAATCCATACGCGCAGCAACTCCCTTTTAGATTACTATATCGCAGAAAAAAATAAGAGGAGCAATGATCCTCTTATTTAATGGAAAAAATTTTCTCTTTGAAATACTTTCCTCTCTCCTCAAAGTTGGAGAACTGGTCCCAGCTAGCACAACCTGGAGAAAATAATAGCACACCACCGTCTGCTACCTTCTCCTTTGCTATGTCAATCGCTTTATCTAAATCTTCTTCTAGAATAGCCTCGGTGTAATCTTTTGCGTCCCTATATATTTTAGGACCACTCTGACCAAAACAGATAACTGATTTCACCTTACTCCACTCATTTACAAGGTCTTCGTAGCCGTTACCACGATCTAACCCACCCATCATTAGCACAACAGGTTCCTCAAATGCGGAAAGAGCCGCCTTAACTGCAGTTGTATTTGTAGATTTTGAATCGTTATAAACTTTTAATAACTGTTCTTCCACTACCTTTTCCAACCTATGTTCTACACCGTTAAAGGATTTCAAACCGCTAATTACCTCTTCTCTTGTAGCATACTCCAGAGCGGCTAATACAGAAGCCATAGCATTTTGTATATTGTGTATGCCTTTAATTCCTAACTCGTTTTTATGAATCCATTTTTCTCCTTCAATCCATAGATATTCACCGTCAAAATAGGCGGCAGCCTGATTATTCTTTAGAGAGAAGGATTTCTTTCTCCCTTTCTTTAATTCAGATGCTTTTTTGATATGCGTGTCATCTTCATTAAATATAAATAAATGATCTGGGTCCTGATTAATAAATACATTCTGCTTAGAATTGTGATAGTCTTCAAATGTTTTATGATAATCAAGATGTGCTGAGAAAATATTTAACCAAATTGATACGTCTGGATTAAGATTCTCTAAATCACGAAGTTGAAAGCTAGATAGCTCTGTAACAAGAACTTTTTCTTGTTCCTTGGCTTCTTTTAGAAAAGAGTTGCCAATGTTACCAACTGCGCTGGCTCTTTGTGTATTTTGGTTAAGAATATGCTCAATAAGGCTAGTTGATGTGGTTTTCCCATTGGTACCTGTAATAGCAATTAGAGGTTGCGCTTTATATCTAAGTGCATAACCAATTTCATTTGTAATAGTTAATCCCTTTTCTTCACAAATCTCTACAACAGGGTGGGAATATGGAATCCCAGGGCTTTTAACAACATATTGATAGCTATCTAATGGAATATCCTCAATAGAGGTGAATGCTTTTACGTTGCTAGTTAATATTCTGTATGGAATGCTGCCTTTTTCAAAATACACATCAAATGCAAGGTTTTGTTCAATCAAATCGTTTGCTACTGCCATATTAGACTTACCTAAGCCCAATAATAAATACTGACTCACTGCTGCCACTTCTTTCTTTTAATTAGATTTCATAATCTTCGCCTTTAACGAATTCAATTAGAAAACCATATTTACGAAAATGGTATTCTATATCTGGTAATGTCTGCTTTATATCTTCTAAGAGCTCTTTTTGATTATAAATTTCCATCATTTCGTGCTCTACGATTGTAATTTCTTTAGAAATGTTACCAATTGTCTCTTCGATACGTTCAAAAACTTTTCCGTACTTTATTCTTTTTAGTCCATTATTGTTGCTTAGAAAGTTTTTGCTATCTACGTATCTTTGTTGAGTTTCGGTGACTTTTCTTTTTAAGTTAGCTAACTTAACTTCCCGCTCCCTTTCCATCTCGCTAAAGTCAAAATTAAACTTAAGCATCCTTTCGTAAGGGTTAATAGTTGCAAACGATAATACAAATTGTCCTTTTGTATAATCAAGAACAAGGTTTCCCTCATTTAGCTCTTCTTCATTTAATGTAAATCCCAATTCTTCTATGAGGGGTCTAAGCTTTTCTGCTAACATATGTTCAATTATATGCTCTTCCGCTATCAATAGGGATGGTAGATGGATGCCTTTTTTGGTCTTTCCTGTTTGAAAATAACGCAACAATGAATCTATTGTATTTTCTTCGATTAAGTTAATTGATTCGTCAATCCACCTCTTAGCCTCAGATAGGTTACGAATAGAATTACTTCTTACCATAGTGTCTTCACCTCTTGAACTTTCTTACCTATACCTAATTCAATTCCTTTTGCACAGTTAAACAAAAGAAAAACCCTGCATAGATAGCAGAGCTCTTCAGGTTCTTATATTTTCTTCTAGATGTAAGGAGACTCTTATCTTTTGAAAAAATGCTGCCACCCATTGAGCATTAACGTTCGCTACAATTTTCCCCGAAATGTCTTCAATGGGAATAGGACCAAAATGACGACTATCTGTACTGTGGTTTCTATTGTCCCCCATTACAAATATTTCATTATCTTTTAGCTGAAAGGTTTGATCCGGCTGAATAGCTCTTTCCTTAATTAGTGGTTCACTAACTTTTTTGCCATTTCTGTATATGTAACCATCTATAATTTCAATTTTATCTCCAGGTAAGCCAATTACTCTCTTGGCTAAACTTAAAGGTTTTGCTTGACCTTCAATTCTTACATTTTTAAGAGCAACTTCGTCATAAAAGGACAAGCCTTTGTTAGGCTCATCCAAGAATACATTCCATTTCTTTATGACGATAAGTTGTCCATCTTTCATATTAGGTTCCATTGAGTGTCCGTAGACAAATCCAAAATCAATGACAAATACTTTTAGTAGAAGTAAAATCCCCATAAAGATGAAAATATCGCGTACATCAGTTAGAAAACGTTTTTTTCGTTGTTTTCTAATTTGCTTCTTTTTCTCTTTTGGAGTCATCCATTTTTAACTCTTTGCCAGACACTATTTCTTGCTTGATTTTCTAACTTATTATCTAGAGCGGTCATCCAATCGTGAGCTGCTTGTGCACTAAAGCGGTGTTCAATTGCCTTTTCAATAAGGAAATCTGCAATTGTGGGGTTTTTAGGGAGGATGGGTCCGTGTAGGTATGTACCAATTAAGTTTCTGTATAGTAAGCCCTCTTGATTGCTTTCATCATCGTTACCATTACCCTTTTCTACATTTCCTAACGTGTCAAAAGAATGGTATGTGCGGCCACCGTGATTTTCAAAACCAACAATATCACCAAATTTTTCTGACTTGATAAGTACATTACCAATTAGGCGGGGTTGTTTTGCAACGGTACTAAAGTCTAAGATACCTAGCGTTTCTAAACGATTCCCATTAGCATCAATGTAATCTTTTCCTAAGAATTGATAACCGCCACAGATAGTTAAACCTGGGACACCATTCTCAATCTTTTGCTTTAACTTACCTTTAATTTTTTGTAACTCATCAGTAGCAAGACTTTGTTCCCTGTCGCTTCCTCCACCAATAAAGAACATATCCATATCATCTAATGAAAGACCATCGGTTTTACTAACTTCGATTACATTTAGTTTAATTCCACGCCACTCACAGCGTTTGACTAGGCTAATAATATTTCCACGATCACCATATAAATTTAACTTGTCCGGAAAGAAATGATAAAGATTTAAAACTTTTAGTGAAGAGGTTTTAGTTTTGAGGGCAGCTTCCAAAATATCGTTTCCTAAAGAGAAGCGGTTCTGTTCATTTTCAGTGGTTTTTACTGCTTTTTTTGTGTGTTGTTTTTGTTTATGTTTTTTCAAAGTTCTTCTCTCCCCTTATGAGCTTTTCAATCGTTTAACTAGTGCTTTTCTTGTTGGTTCAAGGGCAGTATAGTTTGGAACTACATAGCTATTAACTCTAGACCTAACTAATTCTTCTACCGCTTTTTCAATGTCGTTAATAATTACAATTTTGTCTTCAGGAATACCTGCATATTTCATACGAACACCCATATCTTCAGCTCTTAAACCACTACAAATAACTCTGTCTGTAAGTGAGTTTTTGATTTTCTCGTAATCTGCATCCCAAATCCAAGAAATATCTCGACCATCATAAGCAAGATCGTTAAGAACTAATAAGTATTGCTTTCTTTCATTGTTGTAGTTAGATTCAGATAAACTTACATTTACGCCAGCTGGGTTCTTTGCAAGGTTAAGAACAACTTGTTTTCCTTTGTTTTCAAACCATTCCATACGTCCATTTTCTACACTGAACGTATCAAGTGCTTTTTGAATCTGTTCATATGTTAAGCCTGATTCTAGACAAACACTAATAGCAGCTAACGCATTAATAGCGTTATATGATCCCAAGATAGGTAAATTGAAAGTCCCTACATTTGTTTTGAAAGATAAACCTTTGTTTACCTCAAGATTTAAAATTTCATATTTAGGAGTTTGTCTACCAAATCCACAAGAACAGTGGTAGTGACCTAATTGACCATAGTGTGTGTAACTATAATCTAATGGCTCCCCGCACTCTGGACAGAAAGTAGATTCAATCATATTGTGCTGTTCAAATTGGAAAGCCTCTTTCCCTAAGCCGAAATAATCAGCTTCCATTCCAATTCTTCCAAGGCGACTCACAAATGGATCATCTGCATTAAGTACTAACTTAGCCTCAGTTGTTTTAAGGACTTCCCCAATTTTATTTACCAAAATATCAATTTCTCCAAAACGGTCTAATTGATCACGGAAGAAGTTTGTAAAAACCATTAAATCAGGTTTTACTTCTTTGGATACTCGCTCAATAGAACCCTCATCTATTTCAATAATGGCTACGTCTGCTTTTTTACCAGAAACTAAACTTTCATTATCAATAAAGGCTGTTGTAATACCAGTAATCATATTTGAGCCTTCGCTGTTATGAATAATTTGATAGCCGCTCTCTTTGAAAATGTGGCCAACAATTTGTGAGGTTGTAGTTTTGCCATTTGTACCACTAATAAAGATAATTTTTTCAGTTTTATCGGCTAATTTTTTTAATACGTTTTTATCGATTTTTCGAGCAACAACTCCTGGTATGTTGCTTCCACTTTTATTTAACATACGACTAGCTTTTTGAGCCATCTTAGCTGCTAGTACTGATACTTTTACGGGCATTTTAAAAATTCCCCTCTCTAGACTTACTTCTATCTAGAGTTACTTTTTAAATTTTTTCTCCATACCCTTATGAAAATCACTATACTTCCAAAAAAATAAGGGGGTGCAAAAATGGTTGGTTTTCACGATGATGCTTCACTAATAGCTTCTAATACACTGAGAGAAATTGCTAATTTTGTTCCTGGTGATTATGAAATACATCACGTATTAATTGACTCATCAGCTTTATATCAAGAAATACATATACTATTTTCTTTTGAATTAGAAAAAGGAATCTTTCAAAGCAACCAACAACTACGCGAATTAAGGTATGACTTGGTTAATAAGTGTGGTATAATGTTCCAGGTTTTCGATAAAAAAGAACGAAAACCAAAAGTTGTAAAAACGTATGGAGATGTAGCGGTTCTTAGAGAAAAAGCTTGGGTTTAAAGTAAAAAATTAATTTTATAGATATGTTTTAAGAGATTAATAGAATTTAATTAAGACTATTAACAGCAGAGTTAAAACAGAGGGAGAAAAAATGAAAAAATACGTATTATTAACAATGGCAGCTTGCGCAATCTTAGCTGGATGTAATGCCTCTTATCAAACTGAAGGCGGATATAGACAGAGCATCGTGAATATGGGTGGTAAGGTAACTTACAAAACGAATGAAGTAACATTGGACCAAGAAATTGCCGTATTTTACCTAAAAGCAGATAAAAATAAAACTGTTTCTATACCTTACACAATAAAAGGTTTAGATAAAACTAAGGTATCTTTAAAGGTTGGTAAACGAATTTCCGAAACATCATCTTATGAAGAGGATAATTCAGTAGACTCATCTACTCACTCTTTTGTTTATGAAAAAGAATTAAATAAATCACAAAAGGGAGAAATTCATTTTGTTGCTAAAGAATCCGGCAACTATGCAATTATTATAGGTAGCGGAGATCAAGACGAAGACGTATCCGTTACTTCAAAAGAAATTAAATTTACAGCAGAGTTTCCAAAGTAAGTCTAATTCACACAATATCAGAAACAAATGCAGAGAAATGGAATTTAAATATTTCATTTCTTTTTTGATGTGTTATGATTTTAAAGAGTAAAATTGGAGGAAGAAATATGAAGAAAATATTTAAAAGTAGTTCATTTTGGATAGGGCTCGTTTTGGGAATTGCTATAATAATAGCCGGACTTGCTTTGTTCTATTACTTGGATGAAAAACGGTTAGAAAAGGAACAGCTAAGTGAACTTAAGCTTAGTCAAAAGAATTTGGAGAAAGGTTTTAATGAATTTCATAATCTTCCAGATCCCAAAAAAGATAAAAAACAATTCCAAAAACAAATTAATAAACTAACTAATAGCATAGAGTATGAATATAATGATTTGCTGGAGTTAGAAACACCTGAAAAGACGGTATATATACATAATGCTGTGTTAGATAACTTGGAACTCATTTTGGATAACCTTGATAGCGTAGATATCCTTGTAGATGACAAGCACGAAGATGCTATTAAACCTTTTGAAGACTATATAGATGATCTAATGATGTCTGTAGATAAAGACGTTGAAAAACAGATTAATAAATTAAGTAATTAAGTGCAATGCCCATACGATTGTATGGGCATTAACTAATATCTACGAAGTCAATTGAGAAATTAACTAAAGAATGTGCAGTAATAATGCTTATTGGGAGGACGAAATGAATTTAACATTAGCGGTTTTAATAATAGTTGGAATTGGTCTTCTTGCTACTTTTGCTAAAATCTTAAATAGCTGGAAAACTACAAAGAAACTTGATTATAATTACGGAATGCTTGCTTTAGCGTTCTCAGCATTTTTAGTTTTCTTTGGAAATCAATACATTAAACACAAGGAATTTGAAAATAATTTAAATGCAGTGCATAACTATTTCAACGACGAGAATGTGCATTACGTAAGTTTGGATCTTACTGAAGTAGAAACTAATGCAGGAACATACAAAATTAAGGTTGATGAAGGTATTGTATTCGAAGCTAAAAAATTAAAAAAGAAAAAGCCACTCCTTTGAGGGCTTTTTTAATTTAAAAATACAATAGGTAACAATAGAACAAGCATTGAATTCAAGATTGGAATGAATGACAGATCTAATTTTCTTGCTGGGTTAATTTTTGATTTGTGTAGTACTAAGAAGAGAATTAAAGAAACTACAAAAGCAGGAACAAAATATAAATAGTATTTAACGCTATAATCGTTTAACAGAAATGGAAAAATCAAAGAAGCGACAATGCTTGCTAACGTATAAGCAAAGAAATTCGCTTTAAATGTCTTTTTTAGTATTAGCTCTGCTTGTGCTTTATGTTCCTCTTCTTTTTTCTCGTTTAACTCTTTATGATACAACTCAACCTCTTCTCTAACTATTAATCTTATATCATTATTTGTCTCAGACATTTTATTCCCCCCTTTTAAATTTATTAATAAAGGAGAATATAAAATCTCTAATTGTCAGAAGTAATGTGCTTCTTTACAAACTCAATGTAATACGTAGCATCATTAATAGCTTTCTCTATTGCGCTATTAATGGAATTTGAAGTCTCTTGTTCTCTATATTTGCAAAAGCCTACCTCTTCTGCCCATTCCTCCACTGTATTTGGAGTATTGTTATCGTTCCAAGGTTGCAAAAAGTAACAAACCTTCATTTCTAATGAAAGGTCACTAGGTTTTAAATTGTTTAATCTTTTCATAGTACCATTTCCTTTTATATCTTTTTGGATCCTATAATTTATGCTGTTTTTTCATAAAGCGTTCCAATTTGCTATATAATTTAACCGTTTTATAAAGGCGGTGAAGTTAATGTTGATACTTCTAATTCTATTAATAGTGATAAGTATAATAGTTTTAATATTAAAAGTGGAAAAAAGAAAGCCTTCTTTCGCTGAAATTAAGGGATTAATGGGGGAACAAAAGGTAAATGATATTCTAAAACAACATAAATTATTATATTTTCACGATACATTGTTAAAAAAGGGTTCTGTTTCAAGTCAATTTGACCATATAATAGTTTTTCCTAACAAAACCATAGTGGTTATAGAAACAAAGGATCGTAATGGTGTTATAACCGGCGGTGCCAATGATGAAAAGTGGTTACAGATTGCAGGAAATCAAAACCGCTATTATTTTTATAATCCCATTAAGCAAAATATAGGACATATTAATATGCTGTATAAGAAAATGGCTGAATACCGTTTATATGGTTATAAAATTCTTTCTCTTGTGGTATTCACATCAGACAAGTCCGTTTTAAAAGATGTTCCTAGCGGGGTGATTCATTTAAACGAACTAAGTAGGACGTTAAATAATATAAGAGGTAAATCATTCTTTAATCGTTCTAAAAAATTTGTACATATGTTAAAAAGAGAGGATTTTTCAAGAAGCAAGAAAGAAGTTAGAAAGCATAAAGAGTTCGCAAAGAGAGCTCCTCATCACAAAAAAGCAACCTATTAAACGGCTGCTTTTTATTTTTGTTGTATTTTTGCATTTACAATTAATCCTTCTTCCTCACTTTTACCTTTAATTAAAATACCGGATACATCCTTAATATTAGAAATAGACTCGCTATCCTGTATTTCAGTTATAATTTTCACCGTCTTGCCCTTCTTATTGTTAGTCTCTACGAACGCCTCAATAACTTTAATCTTTGTTTTATCTACTTTTTTATTAAAGAAGATTGTACTTATTGAATCCAATTCATCTGTTAATGGGTTTTTAACTGATAATACGTGTTTTACCTTATAGGTGTGAACGGTCCCTTTGGAAACTTCTCTTTTGACTTGCTCTAGCCACTTATTCGTTTCCACCGCCTCTTGATTTGCACTATATGTAATACCCACTAATACTAACGCTAATGCTATTGACCATCCAAGGCTAATAAAGAGATTACGCGTTTTACTCATACCTTTCCCCTCCTTCTGTATGGTTTAATTTCTAAAATCCATTTTCAATTTATTGCTTATTCCCTCCCCTTTTTGTATGAGTAATTACTTTTATAAAGAACTCTAATGTAAAAAATCGACATAAAAAAACTGACGCTACTAAATTTGAATAACGTCAGTTTGTATCTTTAATCTTCTAAACCTGAATCTCAGAAAGGCAAATCCTCGTCTGCAATATCTACTGCCTCTTCATAATGGTATTTTGTTTCTTTAGGAGTTCTTGTTTCTTCGTTCATATCAAAATCAGCATAATTCTCATTGCAATCATAACAAGAGGTGCCGATACGAAGTGAGCAAGGACATCTGCAATCCATACAGATATAAGCATCTTCTGGTCCTTTAGCAATTGTTCCGTAATCTGGTCTTATTTTAAGAGAAAACGTCCCAATAGCCCCTTTAATGTATTTAACACTCTTATGAATCACTCTTACTTTCACCTTTTTAACAACTGAAGTTTCTTTGAGACGTTTTGTAAGAACGACAATTTCCTTCTTTTTACCCGTATTAATATCTCGGCCTCCTTTAATAATTATGAATGTCTTATTCTTAATTTCTTCAATGTGATCAATTGATAAGCTCGTAGCTTGTGTGTTTTCTTCTTGATTAGCAACTAGATGTTTTTTCATTTTGTTTCCTCCAAAATTTGTATTTTAATTATGATAATTTGTTTTTTTCTATATAAAAAAATAAAACAAAAAAAGCATCGTAATATAAATCACGACGCTTTTTATTATTTATGATTGAGCTGCTACTAATGTTGGTTTAGCAAAGCCCATACGGATATTGTATTGTTGTACAAAATTAAGAATTGCAGTAGCAACACCCATTGCCATACAAATTGGCACACCATTTACAGGTTGTTGTTGTCTACTACTCATTTTTTTGCCTAAAAATTCAAAGTCATCAGGAACGCTAAACAGGCGTGCAACTTGTCTAACGCTTAATCCATCTAACCCTCTTGGTGGCAAAATGTTTGCTTTTCTGTAATTAGCTAAGCTAAAGCTTGGTTTATTGCTTTCTAAACGACGATACGTAGTACTGTGTGTACTTGGTTTCTTCGGTTTTTTACCTTTACGTTTTTGAGGACGCATAGAATCAGTTTTCAACCAATTAGGCAACACCTTCCAGTTTCTACCTTGAGGAATATACTTTCTTCTCTCAACTACTAGAGGGTCTCTTGGTTTTGAAATATCTAATTGATTAGGAATTGAATCATCTAAGCCCTTAAAAGCCTCCCCAACTGTTTTATAATTTTCTGGTTTTACCACTGGTTTTGGTAAATCAATTTTTCCAATCTTTGATCCAATGATAAATGCTCTTTTTCTCAGTTGAGGATCACCGAAATCTGCTGCACATAAAATTCCTGCAGTAATTTCAAAATCACTTAGTTGTTCTTTAATTAATTCTAAAATTTCTCCATTATAAACTGTTAGGATTTGAGGTACGTTCTCCCAACAGAAAACTTTGCAATTTTCATTCTCTTTGATAGCTTCAATTGCTTTAAGAATAAGAGGATAGTCCTTGTGATCTTTCAAACGTTTTTCGCTACGATTTGAGTTTGAAAAGGCTGTGCAGGGACTACCAAGAATCATAATTGCTGATTTCACCATTTTTTTCAGATCATATTTTTTGATATCTGCTTTAACAATATGTTTGCCTAAATTATGCTTATATGTTGCTACAGCATCTGCATCATAATCTAAGGCAAACTTAAGTGTAAACCCAGCTTTTTTAAATCCATAATCCATAAGACCGGCACCGCTAAATAGTGAACTTATTTCTAACGGAATAGCAACATCTCTTAAAACATTTTTAACTCCTGAAAATGCATCGTTCTTAGAGTCATCAGCAAATGAGCTTTCTTCCGTAAAGAAGTCGAATGAAAGTTGTCCAGCGGCCACTTTGTTTAACTGACTTCTTTTCAGGTAAACTTCGTATTTCTCTTTCAACTCTAATCTTGGTTTAATATCAATAACCTTAGAAATTTTTCTTAATGCTTTTTTGCTCACATATTTAGCTTTGGAAATTAATGTATTGCTCTCTTGTAAGTTAACATTGTCCTCAATTTCTACATTCTGATAGCCTCGTACACGAATAACATCTTCAAAGATTTCTATGTCTAATTGATCTGCTCCTGAAAATGCAGATAATGCTTGCTTATCGCGAACATCTATTACAGATTTAAGCTTTCCTGCTCTACGTCTATTGATTTTACTTCCTACGTTGAAGACTGGAAGTAATTTTTCAGATAGAGCTTCGTGTCTATTACTTAAAGCTTTTTTCTTTGAAACAGTAATTGTTCTTTCGGCAAGTTCTTTCTCTTTTTTAGTAGGTTTAAGTTGTCTATAAGAAACTGTATTCCCTTCTTCTGAAGATGGAACAATTAAAATCTCTTTTGTATTGTAATCGACAATATACTTAAACTTAGTACCTGCTTTAAACATAGTCTTCATTAGCTCTATGTCTTGGATATAAAGCCCTCTCTTACTTTTCTTTGCTTTGCGTTTCTTTATAATATTATTCTTAATAGAATTAATTAATTTCATTATTAAGCACTCCTTAAATAATTATTTTCTATATAATAGGAGATATTTTTGATAAATGATAAAAAATGTAAAAAATACAAAAAAGAAGACTTGAGCCCTTTTGCTCTAGTCTTCTTGAAATGACTTAACTCTGTTTATTTCTTCGTTCGCAGCTTTTATTAATAATTTCAGTTCTTTAATTTCGTTGGTCAGCAGCTGCTTAGTTTCGCTACGGCTTACCTTTAGTAGATCATCTGTATAACTTTTCAGCTTAAATTCTAATTCGTCTCTCCAAGAAACCATTGTCTCAATTCTTTTAAAGCGTTGTGCTTCTTTTCCGCTATCATTTGTATTCGGCAGAAAAATCTCTCCTTGTTTTTTCATACTATTTTGCCCAGTGTGAGACTAGTGTATCCTTTTATATTTACTTAAAATTGATAGCAAAAAAAGGTGCCATTATTATTCAGCACCAAATTCTTTAATCTCTGTTTTTAATTTCAATATGTTTTTTGGCTTTTCTAGTTCCCCGTTCTCGACAAGGATTAAAGTAGAAATTTTTGTTGCATTCACATATTCTCCGATTAATCCATCTAACACAGCTATCATTGATTCTGCGATAAAATCTTCAACATCTTCAGAACTATAAACTACCCCTTTAATATGAATGAAGATATCGAGTTTCCCTGGTTCATTTTCAGATTCTTCTAGTTCGTAAAAAATATCCTTTGAACTTATTGTCTTATCATCAAAATGAATAATAACTTCTTGAGCGGTTGCTTGTCTTAAAGCGGTAAAATTCCATTTATCCTTTAATTTTTGTGGAGCAGAGTTTATAAGATAATATACAGTTTCAAATAAGTCTGTATTTCCGTTGGCTGTGACAATAAATTCCTTCTTTCCTTCTGATGAATTTGTTACTATTTCAAATCCTAGATAAGGATTATATTTCTCGAGACACTTATAAATCTTATAAAAAACTTTTTGATAGTTATCTTTATTGATTTCACGAAATTCCTTTTCGTGAAGAGAAAACCACTTCCAGAAGCGTCTTGGATTTCTTTTGGCAAAAGTTGATAGCATATAATCCCTCTTTCCTGTTTGTTTATCTATGTAGTTAATTATCTTTTTTTAATGATTATTCTTTTATAAATTATAATTCACTTAGAAACTAGTGAAAGTGAGTGGATATAGATGAAGGCAACTTTTGACATCAATCGAGTTTTGTTACTGGATACAGCCTTTGAACCTCATATGCTTGATGAAGGTCAAGCAGTCATAGGAACAATAGAGGGTGAAAGTGTTTTTATGGTTAAAATAACACCTGAACAAATGGATAATATTCGATTGCAAGCAAAAGCTGAGAGCCAATTAGGTTCTTATGAATACACCAAAAAAGCGTATGCTGAATTCAAAGAAACGCAAAAAATAATGCGTGAAACAGAAAGACAACTATTGGAAAAGCTTCAAAATGTATGCCCCCACGACAACACATATAAAGTAGAGGATGATGAATTTTTAATTATCGATGAAGTTCCTTACCATAAGTGCAAAGATTGCGGTAAAGTATTAAAATAATTAAATTATATAATGCACTTACAATGGGAGAAGCAAGAGTTAAATTTTTTAATAATGTCCACTTATGAAGCTTTATTGTTCGCAAATCAACAATATATTTTGAGAAAATCAGGAATAATGTGCCATTAAAATCCTATAAATGATAAAATAGGTTAATAAATCTCTATATAGGGGGATTCTGATGGGAAAATACTCGCATAAATCCGATAATGATCTTGAGATAATGCGTTTAAAAGGGGGAGACTCTATAAATGACTCGCTTGATATAGAAATCGAGTTAGAGAATAGAGGTTACGAGCAAGATGAGAATGGTTATTTCGAATTTGAGCCTGAGCACAAACCAAACATACATAACGCTGATTTTGCGAGAAATGAAACATCTAGTGATTGGTTTCTGTTTAAACTTATCCTGGGGGCCGCTTTTGTAATCTTTTGTTTGTTTGGTGCCCCTATTATTGTTGGATATGCAATTAACTATTCTGTGTATATTTATATTGGTTTTATTGTAACTTTTGCTTTTATGTATTTAGCTAAAGCTACTATACCAACATTAAACTCCCTCTTCTACTTAGGTTGTTTTGCTCTAATGACAAGGTTTTATGCAGATTTGGTGGGATATTGGGAAGGTACAGACTATTTAACATTTATTCATAGGGATAGTACACATTTTATAGATTCGCTTAAATATGCTGTTATTTACATTTTCTATATAGCGATTGTTCCCTACCTACTGTTTAAGAGTATTAAAATAATTACTTTGGCGACAAAACATAAAAAAGAAAAGTCTAATTTAGAAACTTAAAATTAGTTCTATAAATGAAGAAGGAGCAACCAGAAATATTGGTTGCTCCTTCTTCATTTATCTATGTAATTTTGCAATAAAAAAATATGTAATTTCGAAAAAATTATTAGGAATTAAAGTGATCAGAGGTCATATACTTAAAATCGTGGTTCATTTTACGTGCAGGAGGAATAGAGATGAAATCAAGATCAAGTTTATCAAAATGGGTAGTATCATTATTATCAATTTTAGCTTTAGCGGCAACTTTTATCTTCGGGCCGACTCAAAATGCGTCTGCTGCTATTAATTATGGAGAAGAAGTATCTGCTGTAGCTAAAAGGTATGTAGGCAGTCCGTATAAATATGGTGGAACAACTCCAAAGGGTTTTGATGCAAGCGGATTTACACAATATGTTTATAAGACGGCAGCTACTAAAATGACTATACCTAGAACAAGTGCATTGCAATATAAATCGGGTACAGCGGTTAAGTCTAACCAATTAAAGAAAGGTGATCTTGTATTTTATGCTACATCGGGTAAGAAAGGAGTAGTATCATTTGTTGCTATTTATAATGGTGATGGAACCTTCACGGGCACTACCTCTAAAGGTGTTAAGGTTGTCAAAATGAGTGATAGCTATTGGAAAGATAAATATGTTGGCGCAAAAAGGTTGATTAAACAATAGAACCTATTGCGTATAAAGGACTACAGAAATAGCAAGAAATACAGGGGTCTGAATAATACAAAAAGAGAGTCACGTTTTATTGTGTGACTCTCTTCACAAATCAAATAAATAATAAGCTAGCTAATGCTAGTACTAAACCCACTGCCCAAAACCCACGTACTACTTGAACTTCACTAAAACCGCTTAGTTCATAGTGATGATGTAAAGGACTCATTTTGAAGATTCTTTTCTTTCTAATCTTGAATGAAAGGACTTGTAAGATAACTGATAGTGTCTCTACTACAAATACTCCACCAATAATAGCTAGTAAAACTTCAATTTTTAAAATTACAGCCATCCCTACTAGTGCTCCACCAATAGCAAGAGATCCTGTGTCTCCCATAAATACTTTAGCTGGATTTCTGTTAAACATTAAGAAACCAAGTAAGCTTCCTACGAATGCTACTGCAAACATCCCTACTTCTGAATTCCCTAAACTAAATGCAATGATACCAAATGTGCCAATTGAAATAATACTTGTTCCTGCTAATAAACCATCAAGACCATCAGTAAGGTTTGTTGCATTTGTAGTACCAATTACAAGGAATAAGACAAATACATAATAGAACCAAGATAACTCGATAGATGTTTCTGTACCTGGAATATGAAGGCTTGTATCTAAACCTTGTCTATGTAAGAAGAATAAGAAAACGATTGAGATAACAAACTGTGCAGCAAGCTTTTGCTTACTTGTTAGTCCAAGATTTCGTTTAAAGTAGATTTTAATAAAATCGTCTAGAAAACCAATTGCTCCGTTACCTAATGTGATAAAAAGTAATAATAAAATTTCCGGCTTGATTTCAATAAATGATAAAGTAGTAATAGTTAGGGTAAACAGGAATAATAACCCGCCTAATGTTGGTGTACCTGATTTCTTTTTATGTGATTCTGGCCCTTCTTCTCTTATGCTTTGGCCAAATTGAAAATTCTTAAGTAAGCGAATAAAATGCGGTGCTAATAATATAGAAATTAAAAATGAATTGAAGAATAACATAAACAATTTCATTTATAAGTTTTCCCCTCTTTATGTAGTTTTTGAACTTCTTTTAAAGTGTTTAATAAAGGAAGTAAATAACCTTTGAAAAAAACCAAAAAATTATTTATGTACTTTTATAAAAAAGAAGCCAAAAATCATTATGCCATAGTTCGGTAGTAAAATGATATTAGAAAAATATGACTGGAGGCCTTATTTTGGAGCTAGAAAATTGGTCGCATTCAGAAATAATGGTTTTAGAGGAAAGTCCTAAACGGGGTGGTGAGTTAGTAACTCTTGGGCTTCGTGGCACTTCAAATAAATACTATTACATACTAAGTGGAGATTCTAAGAAAGGATTTTCTATAAAATGTATGAGTAGTATTGGACCTAACCAAACAAGTATTGGATGGTTTGTACACTACTATATCGAGCAAGAAATGAAGCGTTACTTGTATCAAAAATATCCCAGTCTTGAACTCAAGGAAGTGTTTGCTAGCCGAACATATGTTGAAACTACTTTTGCGAGTGAGGATTTCAACAAAACCCCTAAATTAAAAGAGTATATCTTACATTTTTCCTTTGTTATAGTTACTACCCTTGTTACTGTTTTAGCTATTGCTATATGTTCTACTCTAGTTATAAATGGGTTCTTAATGCCATTATTATTTATTATTGTCATAGCTGCTACTTATTTTATGAGTACAAAAGATGTATTTAAATCAAGAATGGTCCAATATCAAATATTTAAACATTATCACAAACAAACTACTCGTATTTAGATTTATTATGAATATATTAGCAAAATTAAGACAAGGGTTACTTTTTGTTACTAATACACTCGCTATATATGTATTTGATTTGTAGTTATATGTATTGTTTAGAAGATTATCACAAAGAAAAAACCACTAAGAATAGTTATATCCTTAGTGGTTTTAAAGAGCTTATTATCGTACTGAACCGCCTGAAAGAGATTGTTGAGCCAAAGCAACTAAACGTTTAGTAATCTCTCCGCCTACAGAACCATTAGAACGAGAAGTAGTTTCTGCGCCTAATTGAACACCAAACTCTTGAGCAATTTCCCATTTCATTTGTTCTATTGCGCTTTCTGCACCTGGGTTCACCAGTTGATTAGAGTTGTTTGAACGTGATTGTTTAGCCATTTTGTATGACCTCCTTGTAAGTTTACTTGTAATATCTGCTAGCAAGGAATCTTTTATACACGGTTTTTATTATTTTTTTTATTTTTTTTACGAAATTAACATATTCGCTATCTCGGCATCAGTATCTTGGCGTAATTTAAGCATTTTCATAATGGTAGCTTGTTGCATTTCTACCTTTGTAAGCTCACTAGACACATTTGATAAATCTATTGCTTGTATTTTATTTAGACTATCTTCATAGTTATCAGCTAACTTTTGATTGTTTTGGATTCTGAAATTAATTTTATTAACAAATGCTCCGGCAGTAGATTGTTGTTTAGAAACCAAATCAATAGCTCTATCTAGTCTATCTGTAAGATCTGATGGAATAGTTGATAAATCTTCAATTCCTAGTTTGTTTAAACTAAGTGAAGCAAAACTCATCGTTAAATCACCGGATCCACTATTAAATTTCATACTACCTTCGCCTGTTGTAACAATCTGAGCATTTTTATACATATTCCCGAAGTTGTTATTACCACTCGTATCAGCAACAGTAGTACTAAACTCTCCATCATCGAAAAGCCATTCACCAATAAGTTGATTACGGGATACATTGCCGTTATAGTTATCTGACACTTCAGCGTCACTCAAAGCCCGACTATATATTCTTGCGTTGTCGATAGTACCATACACTTGTCTTGAATAACCTCCAGCACCTACATCATTTTCTCTCCCGAATCTTAAATCGATATCTTTATCAGCATATCCGCCCGTAGTTAATGAGAAAGTAGAATCCAGTTTTCCATTTATATAGATTTTTGCGGTGGCTCCATCAAATACACCAGTAATAGTTGTATCTTCTCCTAAGTTTACTTTGCCTACAGAGTTGTAGTAAGTTTTGCTTGGAGTTGTGCCCTCTTTATAAATAGCTACTTTTCCTGAGCGGTTAACAGTTAGATAGTAGTTACCACCTTTAGCTAAAACTAGTCCTCTGTCTTCTCCGGTATCACCTGATGAATAACTATCTAAATTTACTGTCGCTTCCATTGTGATTGCTGTGCCTTGTACTTTTAATGTGTCATTGTTTTTTACTTTCACCATATCTCCTAACTCAGTAAGTTTAAGCTTCCCATTGATATCACTCGTAATGTTTTTATTATTGTAAGTGAGTCCATTTAATTGGTCCTGAATCTGGGTTTGTAACTTTGTCAAATTTTCTTGAATAGCTGTTTTATCAGCAGAGCTAGTAGTACTGGATTGGTACTGAACCGCTAAAGTTTTCATTTGTTTTAAGATATCCGATACATTTCCATATGTATCTTGAACAATCTCTGCCACTGATTTAGCATCCATTAAATTTTGTAAACCGGCTGTGTACCCATTTAATTGTGCTTTTAGTCTTTCGCTTACTGATAAAGCAGCTGCATCATCTTTTGCACTATTCACTCGATTTCCAGTAGTATATTGAGTCTGTAGCTGTTGATATTTTTGGTTTAATTTCAAGTAGGTTCTTTGAATATTTAGATAGTCTGTATTAAAAATAGTCATACCTATCCCCCCTTTTTATAGGAGGAATATATTCGGTTTTGGCATTATAGCAAGCAGATTTTTAAAATAGCAAAAAGGCTCTTACCGCAAGGGTTAAAGCCTTTTTTGTTCATTGGTCGAACACCGATAAAAGGGTGTTTAAATTTTCTTTCTCGGTATCTTGAATCTGCTTAAGTAATTTTGTTACAGTAGTTTGTTGAAGTTGTGCTTTTGTAAGCTCACTCGAAACATCTTCCATATTAGCTTCTACAATATTGTTAATGCTATTTTGATAAATGGCAGCCAACTTATCATTGTTAGAAACCCTGTAATTAATAGTGTTTATGTAGGCTCCTGCCTTAGATCTTTGGACAGATACTAAATCTAATGCACGGTCTAACCTTTCTACAATATCTGATGGTACTTGTGATAAATCTTGAATTCCTAGTTTATTTAAGGTAAGTGTTGAAAAGTTCATATTTAGCTTACCTGAACCTGAACCAAAGGACATACTAGGATCTGTCGTCGCTTGAATTGTCGCATTTCCCATTAGCGTACCATAGTTATTATTTCCGCTAGTGTCATATGCAGTAGAGTCAGCATCATTGAAAAGCCACTCTCCCATTAAATGATCTCGAGTTATATTTCCTCTGTAATTACTAGAAACTTCCGTGTCACTTAATGCTCTATCATATATTCTAATATCATCTATCGTTCCGTCTAACTGTCTTTGGTATCCATTGCTACTGTTGTTTTCTAGTCCAATATTTGCAACAGCGCCTCTATCGTTATAGCCAGCACCATTCATTGTGAACGTTGAATCTAATTTACCGTTTATATAAATCTTTGCTGTAGTTCCGTCAAATACTCCACTTATTGTTGTATCCTGACCTAATGTGATTTTTCCAACGGACTCACGATACCCTGCAGGCATTGATCCATATTTATAAATCCCTACACTACCTGTGGAGTTCACGGTTAAATAATAGTTACCGTCTTTCCCTATTACAAGAGCTCGATCATCATATGTTGTGCCTGAATTAAAGCTATTTAAATTAACTTTCGCTTCAAGTGTAATAGAAGTACTATTCATTTGGAGGGAGGTGCTATCTGCAACTTTCACTACATCGCCATAAGAAGATAAACTAAGCTTCCCATTAACTGAATCAGTAGTAATTTTTTCATTATTGTAAGTTATATTGCTGATCTGTTCGTTTATATCTTCTTGCAATAAAACAAGTTGCTTTTGAATAGTGTCTTTATCCATTGAACTTGTGGTGCTATTTTGATACTTTATAGCTAATGTTCTCATATCTTGTAACATATCAGAGACATTTTCATATGTACCATCGATAATTTGAGCTATAGATTGAGCGTCGTTTAAAACCTGAGTATCTGTATTAAAACTATTCATTACTGCTTTTAATCGTTCACTAACTGCTAGGCCGGCTGGATCATCTACAGCAGAATTAATGCGATTTCCTGTAACATATTGAGTTTGCAAATCCCTTAAAGAGTTGCTGACTTTATAGTTCGTGTATAGTAGCTGTGTATATATTGAGCTTAATGATGACATTTCAATCCCCCCTTTTATAAGAGGGAATATAAATGCATTATTAGCTTGAGCAAGCAGATTTTTAAAATAGCAAAAAGCCTATATAAAAATAGTCATATAGGCTTTTAATACTTAGAAATATCTAAAGGTGAAACTAACATATTTATAGTATCTTTATTGAATTTTTGAATGCTCTCTAATAAGTCGGATACTGTATCTTGTTGCATTTGCAATTTGGTGAGTTGGCTTGAAGCTTCTTCAGTATTTGCGCTTCTAATATCATCTACACTTGTTTGATACTTTTCAATTAACTTTTGGTTACTCTCAATTCTTGAATCTAAAGAATGAGTAAAAGCTTCGGTTTTTGCTATTTCCGATGAAACTAAATCTAATGCTCTATCTAGTTTATCTAATGTAGTGGATTGTATCTGTGATAAATCTGCAATTCCAAGTTTACTTAGTGTTAACGATGAGAAACCGATCTTTATATTGCCCTCGCCTGTGTTGAAGTTCATATTTGCATCATTATCAGTGACTACTTGAGCGTGTCCAGAAAAAGTTCCAAAGCTATTATTTCCGCTTGTGTCATATACAACTGAATTTAAGTCACCATCATTAAATAACCATTCACCTTGTAGGTGGTCGCGAGTTACACTACCCTTAAAGTTATTAGAAACTTCTGTATCGGATAAGGCTTTATCATATATTCTGATATCATCTATAGTTCCGGTAAATTGCCTTTTATATTTAGGGCTATTTTCAAACCCAATTGTTAGATCGGCTTCTCTATCCTCATAACCTGAACCTGGTAATGTGAATGTAGAGTCTAATTTACCATCAATATAAATCTTTGCGGTGTTGCCATCAAAGACACCAGTAATTGTAGTGTCTTGTCCTAAATTAACTTTCCCCACTGATTCACGATAACCACTAGAAAAAGTACCATATTTATAAATCCCTACATTGCCTGTTGAATTAATGGTTAAATAATAGTTACCGTATTTCCCTAATACAAGAGAGCGATCATCAAGAGCTGTACCAGGAGCGTAACTTGTTAGATTCACCTTTGCTTCCATTGTTATAGAGCTGCTACTCATTTTTAGAGCTGAATTATCTCCCATTCTAACTGCGTCTTCATATTTCGATAAATCTAATTTACCTTTAACAGAATCAGTCGTTATTTTTTTGTTTTCGTATTTGAGGTTTTTAAATTGATTTTGAATGTCGCCCTGTAACAGTAAAAGCTGCTGTTGTATATTGTTCTTCTCTTCTATACTTGTGGCTGAATCTTGATACTTTGTCACAAGATCCTTCATTTGTGTCAATGTATTAGCTGTTTCTTGGTATGTAGTCTTTACTAACTCTGTAGCAGACTTTGCATCTGTCAGGTTCTGAATTCCTGTAGTATAGCTGTTAACTTGAGATTTTAATCGTTCGCTTAAACTTAAACCTGCAGCATCATCGTTAGCACTATTAATGCGGTTCCCTGTAGTGATTTGTTTTTGAAGTCGCTCTATAGTTTCGGTAAGCTTATAATTATTTTTTGGTAGTTGGATATATGCTGAATTAGAAATTGTCATAGTATCATCCCCTTTCTTTTCTTAGAGGAATATAAATGCTTTTTCTAAACCAGCAAGTGAATATTAAAAAAACAATTATCAACGCTTATTATAGTAAAAAATATGCTTCATTCTTTAGGTTCGGTTAGCTTATACTCTTGCTCAATAGCTACCAGTTAACTTGCTTACAACTAACTAAGCGAATGCCTTTCTACTCTTTGGAACTTGCTAAATATAGACACTATTTATGAATTATGTTATTAATAAGGAAATTCAAATATTATTTGTATTAAACTAAATTACAGATTTTATGTGTTAAACTAAAGAAAAATGAAACTTATAGAGGTGTCTTGATGTCTAAATTACCTAAATATTTCATTATGCAGGTATGGGATACAGTGAATAACAATATCAAACATCCTAACATCTTAGGTTATTTTGAAAAGACAGATGAATTTTCATTGATACAAACTATATATAATGATTTTTTTGATGACGATGGAATACAAGAAAACTTAAGAATTAATAGGAAAAGAAGAAATCAAACTAAAAAGCGCTGGGTTCAGTCCGCGTTAAAAGATTTTAATAATAATAAAACCAAAAAAAAGAAAGAATTAAGTAAAGATTATTATCAATTAAGTGAATACCTAATTCACAATGGGCAAGAAAAATTTAAACAAGAGTATGGAAAGCTTTCTCCAGAGGAACTCATAGAAGAAAAAATTCTTTTAATAAAGTCTTGGAGCGAAGATACAAATAGTTATTTGTCCAATTATCTTTATTTATCTGATAAATCTGGTTCTCAAATTACAAAGGCATTAACGGCTGATATAGTAGTTGTTATAGGAGATACTTTACTTAAAAACTACAATGGTAGGATTGAAGATGTAATAATTGAAAAGCCTTACTCATATGTAGAGAATTCTATATTTACAGATACTAGGGGTAAAATGGATTTATCTGAAGATTTTATAGAAAAGAATCCTTTAAAATACCATTACACTGATTATGAACCTTCTGACGAATACAGCTTAAGAGTTCTAGTTAATAAAGAGTTAGTTGACGAGGGCCCTGTAAGTGAATTGGATGGAACGGATCAAAGAATTTTTTCAGAAGTACTAGCTCACCGTAATGAAGTATTTGCTACCCAAAGGAAAATTTACGTTGAAATTGGTAAATTAGTTACAAACTTATTTAACTCTGATGGGTTGGAGAACTATAAATTAGTTGCTGATCGGCTAATGAAAATGGTGAATATATCTTTTAACGTAAAGAAGAAGAATAAATACTTAGCCTTCGGAATATTTGATTATGTGGAAATTGATATGGAAGATGGTTTATGGACAGCAGAAATTACGATTAATGAAGTAATTTATCAAGAATACCTGAAAAAGCAAACAATAAGAATGTATAAAGCAGTGATTCAAAACTTTGAATTGCCCACTTCCAAAAATCTTATTTTCGCTTTACAAATGGAAAGATTTCACCTTCGCCCAGAAAATCGGTCCGCTTTTCACCAATATCCGTATGTTTATTTTCTTACTAAGCTTCGGTTTAAAAGTAAGAACAAGAGAGAAAATTACAAAACGATAAAAGCTTCTCTGGAAGAAATGGTTCGTAATCAGGTGTGCGTAGAAGAATTCTACCAACAGGGTGAACATTTTTATATCAAATATATTCCTATTACAGATTACGAAGTGGAAGATTTGTTACATTCAACACCACGTGTTAAAGAACTTCTTCAGGTTTCTTCATCTCGGATTCCAATAGAAACCACTTAAAAGTAAAAACAAAGTGAACCTTCAATTTTCAAGGTTCGCTTTTTATTATTAAATTTTCATAGTAAGTTCGTTTTTGTGACCATTTCTCCGCTATAAGTTTTTATTTTTGTGACCACATTCCCGTAGTAAGTTCATTTTTGTGACCAAATCGCCGTAGTAAGTTCATTTTTGTGACCACATTCCCGTAGTAAGTTCGTTTTTGTGACCATATCGCCGTAGTAAGTTCGTTTTTGTGACCATTTCTCCGTAGTAAGTTCGTTTTGTGACCACATTCCCGTAGTAAGTTCATTTTTGTGACCATTTCTCCGCTATAAGTTTTTATTTTTGTGACCACATTCCCGTAGTAAGTTCGTTTTTGTGACCATTTCTCCGCTATAAGTCTTTATTTTTGTGACCAAATCGCCGTAGTAAGTTTATTTTGTGACCATTTCTCCGCTATAAGTTTTTATTTTTGTGACCACATTCCCGTAGTAAGTTTATTTTGTGACCATTTCTCCGCTATAAGTTTTTATTTTTGTGACCAAATCGCCGTAGTAAGTTTATTTTGTGACCATTTCTCCGCAGTATGTTATTGATTTTGTGACCACATTCCCGTAGTAAGTTTATTTTGTGACCATTTCTCCGCTATAAGTTTTTATTTTTGTGACCACATTCCCGTAGTAAGTTTATTTTGTGACCATTTCTCCGCTATAAGTTTTTATTTTTGTGACCACATTCCCGTAGTAAGTTTGTTTTGTGACCATTTCTCCGCTATAAGTTTTTATTTTTGTGACCACATTCCCGTAGTAAGTTCGTTTTTGTGACCATTTCTCCGCAGTATGTTGAATATCTACGCTTTAAATTTCACTTTTATATTTATCGGGTTTATATAAATTATGGGAATTGCCGTTAAAGTCCTATATTTCGATAATTTAATGTTTTTATTTATAAATAGACGCCCATAAATCGAATAAAGAAAAAATGTGACCAAAATCCCGTAGTAAGTTATTTTTTCTTTCGACAATATTCGACAAAAATAATCAAAGCTATATTGAAAATGTGACCATATTCCCGTAGTAAGTTCGTTTTTGTGACCAAAATCCCGTAGTAAGTTTAATTTTGTGACCAAAATCCCGTAGTAAGTGGATTTGTGACCATATTCCCGTAGTAAGTTTTCTATTTACACAGCCTTAAGGAACACGTATACTCTAAAAAGAAATACATAATTGATAGTGCGGTATAATACACTTTATGTTTTTTGTAAAATTTATTTTTTGAAGGTTTTTTGGAAAGGAGGAAGACAAAGTATGATTTATGAGGAAACTTACCGATTTTTGTTACATAATGTATCTTCAAGAGAGTTTGATGCTTGTCTTTACTCCTTGCTAAAAATTGACTGGGATGGTGTTATTCACGCTACGTCTCAAGAAGTGGCAAATGCTATCGGCACTAAAAAGAAATACTTAAAGCACATTGTAAAAAAATACTCTAAGTTATTAAGCCGAAAAGTATTAGTTGCATTCAAAGATAAATACATATTAAACATTGGAAAACATAAAAATCTTGGGTTTGATAAAAGAACAGATCTATACTGCAAGCAGTACTCTTTCTTCTATACACCAGAATTCCGCTCCTTACCACTTAACGCTAAACGCCTTATCTTAATGGGAGCATTTGAAATGTCTATTTCAGGAACTGAGAAGCTTGTGATTGATTATAATAATATTGTTCCTAGCAAACGTTCTGAAGGGATCTCTTTTTTCACAAGAGGTCGTCTTTTGGATGCTATTCAAGCTATTCAAAATTCCCCTTTCAAACACTTTGTAAATGTATCAATGATTAGTACTATCCACGACAGACAAGAGCTTGTTCTGTTTTCTTTTAAAAATGGTACTTTAGATGAGTATGAACAAAATCATACTGAAAGAACCCTGCTGCGCCAAAAAATGTTAAAAGCGGGCTTCTTAGAGTTGCTTAGTGATGACTTTTGTAAAGATATTCAAAGTATAGGTATGTCTATATTTAATAAATTGACCAAGTTAGAAAAGGATTTTTCTAAAAAACGTGGTCTTGTTTGTGGTGTAAAAGAAGATTTATTAGAGATTGCTAGACTTGCATATGATCGTTCAATTAAAAAAATGGCTATTGCAATGAACAAACCCGAACACAAACATTTTTCAACTGAAACCAAAGAGGCTTCGGCTTATTTTAGTGCGATTGTACGAGATGAATTAACACAAGAAATGTTAAAATATCAAAATCAGGTAGACAGTTATAAAGACTTACTCTCTTCTACTGAACTTTTGCGTGGCTATCAAATGGAAATGAAGTATGATGAGAATACAGGTAAGGCTTTAATAGTAGAATCTTTGGAAACAGTGAATCAAACTGTTCTTGATTTAGAGAAAAATGAACGTATCGCCCTCATCCTATCTGAATGGGATGCGGAATGGGTTATGGCTCGAGCTAAGACAGTCGTAAATGAAATTATTACAGAAGAAGAAAATTCGGAAGAAGCTGCTCCTGCTAAGAAGCGTGTATGGAAAAGTAAGGAAGAAGCTATCAATTACTTAAAATCTGTAAAGAAAAAAGCATATAAACAAATTCCGAAACTTATTAATTTAATTTCTGAATATGGGAACCCTTCTCGAAATAAAAAAGCTATAGACAAACGTGTAGAAGCACTAAAAGACACAAGAAAAGAATATAAGTCTTATTTTGATAAGCTCACTGAAAAAATTACAATAGCATAATAAACTGGAAAACACTGGTCATTAGGCGAGTGGTATTCAGCATCCCCTTCTATACCTCTAATACATACTCATTTATCAAAATATATTTTTTCTATAAAAAAATAACAATAAAAAAACATAAATGAGCTTTTTGAAGAGTTCTTTTATTTTTTTTGTATTTTTTGGAGTCTGTGAATTGCAGACTATATTTGTGAACTGAAATTTGTATTACAAGATTTGCAGATAATACCCTGTAAATAGCTAGTCAAATAGCGTATTTTGTATTTATTTGTTGTGAAAAAGAAATTATTGTCTCCTGAATGAGTAGACAATTTTCTTATAGTCGTTGATATAAAGGGGTTTTAAGAGTTAAAGTTATTAAAGGTTATAAAAGATGGTTATTAAATAAGGTCTTAAAAAATGTTATTAAATAATTTATTAAATAAGGGGATAAAGCGCGAGCGGCTCCTTTTAATTAATAAATTACTAATAAATAATTTTCTTTGAAAAATATAAGAGCCCTAACAAAAAGTTGTCAGGGCTGATGTGTATAGAATAAAAAACTTATTAGGTTACTCTTCTCCTAACAAAGCAACGGGGCTAAATGCTTCATAATTAATATGTTCCTTTGGAATTTGCCATTCGTTTAAAGCTTTATTAATGGCTTCCATAAATGAAAGTGATCCGCAAAAATAAAAGTTAGCTTCTTTTGTAGGAATCGCTGTTTTCAAAAATTCGAGATCTATATAACCTTCATTATCATAATTATTGTTGTTTTTATCCTCTTCGGTAGGTGCTTCGTAACTTACATATGATTTTATATTTTGGTGGTCCTTTTCTATTTGCTTAATGTGTTCTCTAAAAACGTAAGTTTTACTATTGATTGTTGCGTGAATAAAAATGACTTGACGCTGAGAGCCTTCCTCAGCAATTGTATTCAACATACTCAACAGTGGAGTTATTCCGATTCCCCCACTAATAAGTACCAAGGGGATATGATCATTGTCTAAAACAAAATCTCCGGCAGGTGCAGAAAACAGAAGATTAGCTCCTATTTGCTGATTATGTAAATAGTTCGAAACAATTCCTTCTGGTGTATTTGAATGTTCATCTTCTCGTTTAATACTAATGCGGTAATAGTCCTTTCCTGGTGCATCTGATAAACTGTAGTGACGAATGTGTGTGTATTTTTCTTCAGGAATTTCTGCTTTAATCGTAAGATATTGACCTGCTTTATAAGTTGCTATTGGCTGTTCGTCTTTGGGTTTTAAATAAAACGAAGTAACTTCCTCACTTTCCTTTACCTTTTTATCAATATAAAAGGTTCTATAACCTTCCCATCCCCCGGCTTGTTGCTTAGTTTCTTCATAGAGTTTGTTCTCTAGGTCGATGAAGGCTTTAGCAATATAGCCATATGCTTTACCCCACGCTTCAATAATTTCATCTGTTGCAGCATCTCCAAGAACATCTTTCACTGCTTGAAGTAATGTTTCCCCTACTACCGGATATTGTTCTGCTTTTATTCCAATAGCTCGATGTTTCTGTGAAATTCTTTCAATAACTGGTTTAATTGCATCAAGGTTCGTAATATATTCGCCCGCTGCATAAACAGCATATCCTAATGCTTCTTGTTGAAGTCCTCTTTTTTGATTGGTTTGATTGAAAATGTTATATAAGTCAGGAGCTTTGGAAAATAATAATTCGTAAAATCTTTTACCTATTTCTTTACTATGCTCTTTTAAAACTGGTGCAGTTGATTGAACAATATTAATAGTCTTTTCATCAAGCATATTAACCACCCTTAATATATTTATTTAGAATGCAAGAAGTTTTTAAATAAGTATCGTAAAAATATTCCAACTCTGGTAATCGAATGATAATATTCCCCTTGTTTTTAAATCTTATTCTTACTAAATTAGGTAAGTGGAAAAAACAATGGCTTTATACTAAAAAAACCGGTTAATATAATTAACCGGTAAACTGAATTTTATATAAAAGTTTTTTTAGTGGATTTCCATATATGAAATTTGTATTAACCAAACTGTTTACTTAAACGCTCGTACTCTTCTTTTTCCCACTTTTCTCTCCTTGCTGCTTCCTCTGCAGCAATGCGCTCTCTTTCTAATCTACGTTCTTCATTGTAATTATGTACATCTTCTTTTGTAATGATTCCTAGATTTTTTAATTCTCCTAAGATATATCTGGACTCAAATATGTATTTGTGTGCTCTTGGTTCGTTATAAACATATGTTTCTTTTGAGAAGCCTCCGTCATCTTCTTGTTCTATCACAAAAATACCTTTATCTTCGGTAACGATTGTGATTGCTTCTGCAAATTGTGCCATATGAGTGAAAGCTATTCTTTTTCCTCTAAGCTCTTCTTCTGTTTCGATGAAGTACATTTGATAATTCTCCTTTGAAGTGATGTCATTAAGAGCTTATCATCTGTATTGTTTAAAGTGGAAAAAACATAAACGGAGAGTGTTAATCGGTTTGGAATTTAGAGCAGGTTTTGTAATTCCATTTTCCAGTCAACTTTCACCTTTGAATAATTTAAATCGATAGGTTTGCCCTGCTCATTGTAATGCCATACAGAATTCTTAAATTTTAGTCCATAATTAATCCCCCATCTTGTCCCACCTGTGATTTTTTTGTTTGAGACTGCTATAATAGTTGGACAAATATGAGCAAGATAAATGTCCCTTTCTAGGAGACGGAGTATGTATCTTGGTTTTTCGTGCTTAATCTTACCGAATTTCTTATCTGCTGCTCTTGAACTTAGTTCGAACAAGTGAATAAGAGAGCCTTTTTCTTTTATATCTTCTGCTAGTTGCTGATTAAAAGACGGAAAGGTTTTTTCGTCAATGCTAGTGCTTAAAATTGCTATTGTCTGCCCTCCCCCATCTAACGCTCCTCTGTGTGCATATGTGTCTATGCCTTCAGCAAGTCCAGAAACGACTATTTTGCCTTTTTCAGCACACTTCCTAGCTAATGAGTATGCGGCCATACATTCAGCCCTACTAGCCTTTCTCGGCCCTATAATCGCTACTAAATCATCTGTATTCCATCTCTGAAGTGCTCCTACTACTTTCAATCTAAAAATCTCTCCCTTTGTTTAAAAAGAAACCTTAAACTTAAAGGTCTCCCTGTACGGTTCTTTAAGAAGGTATAAAAGATATATTAAGAGGTGATTTAAATGGTGATTTCATTTTCCGAAGAACGTAGAAGAATGGCCGTTAAAGAAATAGCCATCGAATATATCAAAGTAAAAAGGCTTGCTGATGAATGTTATGAAAAATACTTAGAAGGAAGGTGGAAAGGTTTAAAATTCCACCTCTACTCAGATTATTATTACAAATATCTAGAGTGTGTAGATCAATGTGAGAGTTTAGATATATCTCTTGGTTTAATTGTAAAAGAAGGAGACTACGAAAGCATCCCTGAATATCGTGAAGCTATTTTAATTGGTTAGATGATACTCTAATTAGATAAGTCCCCATTTTTTCACTTGGTATAGAACCTTGTCACTAACGAAGTCATCATCTACAAAGCCTGGGTATTCAGATGCCATTAAACCTACCTTACCATTTCCACTAACAATTGTTAGATCGTATTTATTAAACTTGTTCCATAGTTCTTCGAAATTATCCATTAGCCATTGAAGTTTTATTTTATATACCGGACCCTCATCTAATACTGACCAAACATAAACTTCAAAATGTGGCGGTATTCGTTTAAAGTTTTTTATGAACTGATGTACTCTTGCTTCCCCTTGAAATTCTCTTTTCACTACTGTCCTTTTTGAATACTTTTCTAGAAGATCCATAATAATAACTTCTCGTTGAGGAGATACATAATATTCGCATTCCTCTAAGACAGAGGCAAGTTGCTTGGGAAGAAAGTTAAGATAGTCTCCCCTACTTTTATTTTGTTTAGTGGTTCTAAGGGAAAGGTTTAAATTGGTTTCTTTATTCATTTTAAGCCCCTTTTCTTGGAAATAAAGAAGAGCAACTAAGCTCTTTAAAATTCCTCGTAGTTATTTGTTGTGAATATGTAAATTCCTTGCTATTCTAATGAATAATGGCAGCTAGTAAAGTAAGAATATAGTATTCTTTCTTAAAATGGACTTCCTAGAAATATTATTATTTAAAAAAGGGAGAAATTGCAATGATGAATAACAAACTACAAATACCAGAAGAATTAGAGAAATACAGAGAAGATATCGAAAAGACTGTTGTTCCTTACATAAAAATAGAAGCAATTAAGGGTGAAACAAACTTACATAACAGCAAATTTGGAGGATATCCTTACCTTCCTATTGATGCGGAGCACCCTCTTGATTCTTATGGAAACCCAATGCTTCTACTAGCTCAAATTAATTATGAAGAAATGCCTCACTTGGATAATATGCCGGCTAAAGGAATGCTACAATTCTTCATTACAGCAACTTCTGATAAAGATGACATTTATGGAGCTGACCTTGATAATCCTACTAATCAAGAAAATTTTCGAGTCGTGTATCACAAGGAAGTTGTAACTGATGAATCAAAATTAGTTACTGATTTTAATTATCTAGAGGCGATGAACTACGATTATAATCTGTTTCCAGTACCACAGGAAAGATTATTAGAATTTAAACTAGATTATGAGCCTGTATCAACACAAGATTACCGTTTCGAATGTGTTTTTGAGGAAGATAACGATTTATCCGATGACTATGATTTAATTGATATATATGCAGATAAGTTGGACGTTGATGGACATAAAGTTGGTGGGTATGCGTATTTCACGCAAGATGATCCTAGAGGATACAATGAGGATTTAAAGGAATATGAAGTGTTGCTGCTTCAAATTGATACAGACGGTGAATCGGAGATTATGTTTGGGGATTCCGGAATAGCAAACTTCTTTATCAAACCGGCTGATCTTAAAAACCTTAACTTTAAAGATGTAATGTATACGTGGGATTGCTGTTAAATACAACAAAAAATATGTATAAGTTGTACTAACACTGAATATAGTATATTAACCTCGTTCTAAAACTAAACCTACTGAGCAAAAGCATACACCATTAAATGTGTATGTTTTTGTACTTTCTTTCCAAAAAAATATAGTCATAAATTAATCATATATACATATACTTAAGTATTCCCTGATGAGACTGAATGATAGAGTGAACAAAGAAAAGGCCCTGTACCTATTAATAGTACAGGGCTTTTTCTTATGGTCTGCTTAAAGTCCACATTTTAGTTGCATACCGCAAGTATCACAACTGTTACATCCACCAATTTCTTTTACTTCTCCTTCTCGACAGATCGGACAAGTGTTTCCTAATTCAGAACCATATACTACATCAGAAGTTGCTGTTACATCTGTGTCATTACTGTATAGGTTTAATTCTGAATCAGACGTAGAATCAGTGTTCTCTTCAGCTGTTAATGATAAAACCTGAGCATCTCTAGAGCCATCAACATAAACAGTTCCGCCTTTTGCTCCACCTTTGTATAAGCGCTCGTAAACTGCTTGTACTTGGCTTACATTATAGCCTCGAGGAGCATTTACAGTCTTACTGATAGAAGAGTCAACCCAACGTTGAATAATACATTGAACATCAGCGTGCTCTTCTGGAGAAAGTTCCATTGAGGATACAAAGAACTCTGGTAAATTACCTTCCGCTTCAGGGTGTTTATCTAAGTACTCTTGAACAATGTCCGCTTTAACTTCAATGAATTTTCCTAGGCGTCCACTACGGAAGTAAGAGAAGCTAAAGTATGGCTCAAGTCCAGTACTTACGTTAACCATTGTTCCTGTACTGCCTGTTGGGGCAACTGTAAGTAAGTGAGAGTTACGGATACCGTATTTAAGAACATCTTGACGGATATCTTTCGGCATTTTTTTCATAAATCCAGTGTTAATAAAGTTTTGTCTTAATTGCATTGTCTCTGTATCATCTTTACCAATTAAGAACGGGAAACTCCCTTTTTCATCGGCTAACTTAATAGAAGTTCGGTATGCAGTTGTAGCAATTGTTTCAAAAACTTTTTCTACAATTTCATTACCTTTTTCAGAGCCGTAGCGTGCGCCACAGTAAATTAATAAATCGTGTAATCCCATTACGCCTAGACCTACACGGCGTTCGCCTAAAGCTTGTTTTTCGTTCTCTTTCAAGAAGTAAGGTGTAGAATCAATTACGTTATCTTGCATACGTACACCGATTTCCACTGTCTTTCTTAATTGATCATAATCAACAGTTCCTAACTCTTTGTTAGCCATTGTTGCTAAGTTAACAGCGGCAAGGTTACATACACTCCACGGAGCAAGAGGTTGTTCCAAATGTTATCCCTGTTGCTTTTTATCAACAAGTTCTGGAGGTTTCCCTCATTACAATAATCCCTCAAATTATTGCTACAACTAGTCCATTCTAGTTCAGCTCAGCATACCTTTTCACTAAATGTGTCGCGGCCTCGTGGATAGATTATATTCTGATTGATCAGGTTCACTATCTATGCGTTGCGCCTGATAAGTTTTTTACACTTACCTTCGGACTCGGATTAGCACCTATTAATACTAATAGAAGCCTCCCCGCTTTATTCCGCGATGTTTAACGTGAGGCAAACAACCTTACCACACGGGTTAGTAGCAACCACCTTTTGACCATATGCTGCAGCATTAGTCATTTCGTTAGCATTGTCTATAAAGAAGATTCCTGGTTCAGCAGAGTAAGTAGCGCATATGTTAATTAAGTTCCACAATTCTTGTGCCTTAATTGAACGATACGTTTTTACTTTATGTCCTCTTGCTTCCCACTCACGAACATCTCCAACTTTATGCCATTCTTCGTTATATACTTTCATTTCCTCTTCATCGTAATTAGCGATGTCAGGAAAACGTAAATCAAAATCACCATTGCTGTCTACAGCTGCCATAAATTCTTTTGTGATGTTTACTGAAATATTAGCACCAGTTAAGAACTCTGGATTGTGTACAGAATATGTACCACCGTCTTTTAATAACTCCTGAGCTTTCTTCTTAGCAGAAGCACTGAAATCGCCAGTAAGAATACCTTCGTACATCTCTTTTTCATCTGGTGATAATGGAGTGAAGTTTAGTTTCTTTTTGGATTCTTCTATAATTTGAGGATCTTTTGAGTTGGCAATAAGAAAACGTAGGATTTTCGGGTTTTGCATTTTAGAAATGATGAATTCAACAATATCCGGATGCCAGTCACTGTGCATAATCATTTGTGCCTGAATTATGCGATTCGTTAGGCGCTACTCTAACTCTTCTATGTCGCCACAGAACAGACCATATCTTGTATCTGTTTTCTAGATACCCTCGCACTTCGGGATCGCTTGATCCCTACGTCTACTCCCTTCCACCATACTTAAAGTAAATGATGTGGTTTCGATGGCCGTTGAACCTTCTCCCTATCTTTTGACTTAGGAGCT